>OHQS01000023.1_pt1 | contig 163874 bp, 137 predicted proteins | sample 1578181 | NCBI WGS metagenome assembly OHQS01 (sample SAMEA3879528, study PRJEB24766) | human gut metagenome | biome: human-associated habitat; feature: feces | place: USA | collected 1985/1987 | reverse complement strand
TGTCTAAATTACGACGGAATACAGCAGATATTCAAGGGATTTGGATGGATTATCAAAATAAAACGTTATTTTTGTAGCATAAAAACGATAAAAACATGAAATTAAATCGTATAAGAGCAGTCTTAGAGGACAAAGGGATAAGCCAAACATGGCTTGCAAAGAAGTTGGGAAGAAGTTTCAGTACGGTCAATGCTTATGTATGCAACCGCTCTCAACCCAACCTTACCACACTTCTTGAAATTGCGCAGTTATTGTCTGTGGATATGAAAGAACTAATTACGGATGAGACGGAGCGTACCACTATATAGAAAATGAAAGACAATGTCAAACAATAGTTAGTGAATTGCCTTATGATAATCAAAAAACTTGGCTTATTCGTATTATGGTGCATTTGCATCATATTGGGGCTAAAAGCTCTTACTCATGCATTTTCGGAAACTGTCGGAATAGTTATAATAGTTTGTGTCGTGGTTGTTGCTGATATTGTTCAGAGATATTTCAATCGACATGAACGGTGGTTCCGAAAGAGAGTTAATATGCTGAGAACCATTTGTCCGAATTCTCCAAATGATTTTCGGATGATTGGTGACCCATTGTTTGAGTCTTTTTCTTTGGGAAATTTCTTCATTCAATACAAGCCTGAAACCAAGGAGTTTCACCTCTGTTGCTGTATTTATATGGTTCTCCCCAATATTGTAGAGACTTGGAACAAAGCAATAGAAGACATAAATACAATTATTGCCCAGAAAGCGCCTTACGTAAAAATTGTAATAGATAGGCATGGTGAATTAGGGCAGGGTTTCAGTCTGATAATCCCTGCTAAGAAAGCGAAGAAAACACTTTTGTTGGCATTTGCTCACATACTCCTTGAACTCAAGAAGTCGCTCCCATATAGAACTAACGAGAATGGCATTTTAGTATGTGAAGTCTATTTTAAAATCAAGGTGTTCAACACTATTTGCTATGGCGAATATGATGGCGTGAGAGTGCTGAAAGCGGTTACCATATCTTCAGATGGAAATTATACCTTCGTCAATGTCGAGGAAGATGAATGTGTGCCAGAAGACTTTACTAAGTCCAATCCTCCGATGTCCATCATCCTGCAATATGACTTGTATTCAATAGAAACCAATATGTTGATTAGCAAAGAGGAATTTGATGTCCATTGGGAGAAATGCAAAGACTTGTGTGAATCATAATCATTGGAGTACGGATTACAAATTCGATAGCACTATGAATTTTACAACTATAATGTTAGGACATAAAAAAAGGCAAGTTAGGCTACAAGCTGATGTTAGTTACGACCCTTTTCAAATTTTTCCTGATTTACAACATGTAAAAGACAACAATCTCTTCCACATCGATGAAGGAGATGTATTTTATGACTTCATAGGTGACCAAGGACCATTAAGATTTATTTCCGATAACTTCAAAGATTTGTTGGAAAATAATGGAGTAAAGGGAGTTTCTTTTATCCCCATAAAAATATATGGTTCAAGGTTGCAATACTATGCTCTGTTAGAAACGCAAATAGATTCTATCTGTGAACATGATTCTGACGGAGACCATATTTATGGGACTTTCCAAATAGATTTCACCTCGTGGAATGGAGAAGAACTCTTTTATTTGAAAGATAGTGGGGCTATAGTTTGTTCTTTACGAGTTAAAGAACTCATTGAAAGACACAATATTTCAAATGTCTCTTTTGAAGGCTTAGATAAATATTAAGAATTGACTATGATGAAATTTATAACTATCAGCATATATATATCATTATGTATTTTGTTCGTTGGTTGCAAAAAAACAAATTCCTCCACAAACGAAATGTGTAATTGTTCTGTGGAGAGCATAGAGGATGAATTAGAATTGCTATGTTTAAAATCGAAAAATGATTCTATGACACTCTCCATGGAGATAACTTCTGACAACATGGTCAATGATTACAACTACAGATATTTGGGCTCATTACAAGTAAGCAGCAGAATGTTTGAGGTGTTACAAAAAACAGTATTGTCTGGTCAGTATAAAGATGCTCAACGAGCATTAGTTTCTATTAGGTTCTTCACAAATGGAAATTTATTCGGAGAATATACTGGATTGAACAACTTTTATTCCGTAAAGATTTCCTCTAACAATATTTGCATCTATAATGTAGAAACAAGAAGTAGCAAAAAAATCAATATGAAGGATTCGATACCACAACTATTATTCTTCCATTATAACGATAAGGATAGTTCTTCATGCGGAGACCTGTTCTACTTTCGCAAGAATTAGTTTTTTTGTGTAGTTTGGATATAATCTGCATAACAGCATTGTTATTTTCCACAACTCTGTGCGATTATCCGGTTTTGTCATTTCAAGAGTATGGCAAAAGAACATATATTCATTGCAAACATGCATCTTTCGGAGTAGAAAAGCCTAAGATCATAAGCGATAAAGGACTTGAGGTCTTCAGGGCCGATAAAAAGTATGGTATAAGAAATGCTTCTACAAAAAAAGTAATATTACAGCCTATATATTCATATTGCGAAAGCCACCAAATGTGGATTGACGAAAGAGTAATATTGGGTGATGGGAAGAACGACTATCTTATTGATGGCGCGGGAAACATCATACTAAAAGCTTTGGGAATGCTTACTTTTAAATACACTCCTGTAGGAAAATTCATAAAACTAGAAACCTTTGAAGATGGTACTTCCTACACCCGTCTATATTCTCTTGATGGAAAGATTTTAGTTCCTCCGGCAAGTGACGATATAGAACCTCTTGATTTGGGTTGGTTTATTTGCTCTAATAAAGGAATAACAGGCAACGATATGATAAACGCTAAGACGGGAAGAAAATATGACGGAAAATATTTTTCGTATAGTGATGGTATGATTCGTGTTATAGATAATAATGGCAAAGGTTGTTATTATGTAAATGCTGAGACAGGAGATCGATTGCCAGAAACTTATAAATGGGCTTATGAGTTTTCAGAAGGATTAGCGGTTGTTACGATAGACGGGAAGAAATCTGTTATAGACAAACAAGGAAATCAGATTTTTACAGAGCAAGATAATCTTGAAATTAAAGGAGATAAATTTTCTGAAGGAGTTTTAGGCGTGAGGTCTGACTACAATAATTGCTATGTATATAATCCGTATCAAGACCAGAATAAATATACATACAGACAAGATGGAATTAAAAGTAAAATATCTGATAGGTACTTTTATTTAGGTAATGAAGCATTGAAAAATAAAGAATATGCAAAAGCAAAAGAGTATTTTTATATAATAATGATGAATGACCCACAGAATAGTTCTGCGATTAACAATTATGGGGTTTGCTTAAATAATTTGGGGTATAAAGAAGAAGCTTTGGAGGCATACCAAATGGCTACAGATATAGATCCCGATAATACGATTGCAAAAGATAATGCAAAAAGTTTGAAGGAAGAAATCAAAGTGTACAAAAGAGAAAATCGTTCCAATACTTTTTGGAAAGCATTAGAGAGTTTTGGAAATTTGTTGGGACAAATGTCTAATGCACTTTCTGGTGGCAATTCAAGTTATACACCGTCAAATTATAGTTTTGGTGGAGATGATCTTTCTGAGGCGAGTGGCAATCAAAGTGCCAGTTATTATCAAACACAATATGCAAAATGGGAAAGTTTGGCTGAAAGGCATTATAATTCAATAACAAATCTTGGTATAAAAGTAAGGGATAGTAAAGGAAATAGGTCTGGCAGTACACTTCAAAGCATGGGCGGTGGACGTTATGTTCAGATGAAGCAACAATTTAGAGAAGCTCAAAGACAAATGCGCAATACTCGTCTTAATGCAAAAAATAAAGGTTTCACAATTCCACAATCAAAATGGGAAACTGCAACAATTAATTATTGAATGTAGTGTAAACTGACTGGTCAAATGAAAATAGAAACTCATACATAAAAGAAATACGGCGCTACTCTCATCGAGCAGCGCCGTAAGCCTATGTTTAACTAAAAATCCTTTTTCGTAATTAATGAATAGTCTCACGATCCTTCATAGCTACCTGTTAAACAATTTACCTTAAACCTAATAACTAAAAACCTAAATCTATTACTACTAACCTAAACAATCTATTAACCTTTTGACGATGCAAAGGTACGCACTTTAGCTCAATCGGCAAACTTATTATGTATAAATGTGTCGGAAATTGCGCTTTTATTGATATAAATCAAACAGCGTGTGTTCGTACACACTGAGGAGATTGTTTTTGATTTGGTTTGTCGTGGTTTCGAAGTGTAAGTTTTATCGTGATTTTGGTTGTAAATCGTAAATAGGAGGGTATGGCATCCTGCCATACCCACGCACCCACTGGTAAGGGATAAATAGGAGGATGGTGTGTCAAAACTACAAAATAGAGGCGGAAGACTAACCGTAGGAGGCTACGGCATTCCTGCCGTAGCCATTGCCAATAGTCGTAACGATTTGTATTTCTGTTGTTAATGGCTACGGCAAGAATGCCGTAGCCTCCTACGATTTGAACCGTTTACTATTCTATTTTCTAAATAATATAGTTTTGACACGCCCTCCATGCACCCATCGGTAAGGGATAAAGAAAGAGGGTATGGCACGGATGCCATACCCTCCTAAATATTTTCTGGTTGGTGCAGCGGAGACCGCTGCACCCCCTGATATTTATTTCACGAGCATCTTGGTTGTTTTCTTGCCACGCTTCACGATGTTCACACCCTTTTGTGGTGCGTTCAGACGGCGACCTTGCAGGTCGTAATACTCCGCTGCCGTGTCGTCCGACACCGTCGGCGCATCAATGCCAGTAGCTGCTTTATCTGTGAAGTAACCAGTGGTGTAGTTCGCCATTTCCTTACCTACCTTATTTTCGTCGTAAGGTATGGCACCCACAAGGTTAGCGCACTCTGCAAACATATTCTCGTCTTCTTCACATGCTGTTGTCACGAACTTGTCGCTTGCATAGATGGTGGTGAGAGCAGAGCAACTTTTGAACATTCTGCTCATGTCCGTCACGTTTTGTGTGTCGAAGTTTGAAACATCGAGTGTTGTGAGAGCAGAACAGTCTTTGAACATTCTGCTCATGTCCGTCACGTTTTGTGTCTTGAAGCTTGAAAGGTCGAGTGTTGTGAGAGCAGGACAGTTACTGAACATGCCGTTCATGTCCGTCACGTTCTTAGTGTCGAAGTTTGAAAGGTCGAGTGTTGTGAGAGCAGAACAGTAACTGAACATCCAATTCATGTCCGTTACATTCTGTGTGTTGAAACTTGATACATCGAGCGTTTTGAGTTTAGTACAGCTACCGAACATGTAGCTCATCTCCATTACGTTCTTAGTGTCGAAGTTTGAAAGGTCGAGTGTTGTGAGAGCAGAACATTCACTGAACATCCAACTCATGTTCGTCACGTTCTCTGTGTTCAGATATTCAATACCCTCTATGGTCGTTAAGTCTGTGCAACCATAGAACCAATTGTAGCAACTCGTTGGGCGTGCGTTGGCAAATGATGTATCGAAGATAACCTTTTTGATGATATTTGCATTATGAGAATGATTATTATCATCGAATTTATACCAACCTGGGAGGTTTTCGCCTTCATTCAGCGCAAACGCCCCATCTGGTTTGTTGGTGTCGTGCTTGAATGTCAGTGTGTTTGTGGCTTCGTCGAACACCGCATACGACTCTACGACTTTTGAGGCTATATCAGTGAAGTAGCCTGTGGTGTAGTTCGCCATTTCCTTGCCCACCTTGTTTTTGTCGTAGGACACGGCACCAACAAGATTAGTGCAGTCTTTAAACATATTCTGACCTTTTTCACATGCTGTTGTCACGAACTTGTCGCTTGCATAGATGGTGGTGAGAGCAGGATTGAAGCTGAACATCCAACTCATATCCGTCACGTTCTTAGTGTCGAAGTTTGATACATCGAGTGTTGTGAGTGCAGAACAGTCAGTGAACATGTTACTCATGTTCGTCACGTTTTGTGTATCGAAATTTGATACGTTGAGTGTTGTGAGAGCATGGCAGTTATAGAACATGTTGCTCATGTTCGTCACGTTCTGAGTATCGAAATTTGAGACATCGAGTGTTGTGAGTACAAAACACCAATGGAACATGTTGCTCATGTTCGTCACGTTCTTAGTATCGAATTTTGAAACATCAAGTGTTGTGAGTGCAACACAGCCCCAGAACATTCCGCTCATGTCCGTCACGTTCGTGGTGTTCAGATATTCAATACCCTCTATGGTTGTTAAGTCTGTGCAACCATAGAACCATTCATAGCAACTTGTTGGGCGTGCGTTGGCAAATGATGCATCGAAGATAACTTTCTTGATGATATTTGCATTCGATCCATCGTCATTGGGTTTATACCAACCCGGAGTATTGTAGTCTTCATTCAGCGCAAACGCTCCAGCGGGCTTGTTGTTGTCGCGCTTGAATGTCAGCGTGTTTGTGGCTTCATCGAACACAGCATACGACTCTGTCTCTTGGGCAAATGCATGGCTACCACAGATGGGCAGACACATCAAGATTGCAAGTAGCAGACGAGCAATCGGGTGTAAAAGTTTAGTTTTCATAATAGAACAGTTTTAAAAAAAAAATATTAGTATTTGGTTGGAGGGTGTGCATTCTATGTTTATATGCACACCCTCCTCTTGGATATTTTCAGGCTGCGTGGGTATGGCAAGGATGCCATACCCTCTTTCTTTATCCCTTACCGATGGGTGCGTGGGTATGGCAGGATGCCATACCCTCCTATGTTAGTGGCTTGGTGTGAAGCGCAGGGTGTATGTGTATGAGTTCCATGACGGGACCTCGTACTGCGATAGGCAGCCGTCGCCACCGCAAGAGTTGTTGCCCAAGCCGCGCTGTGCGTAGTCGAAGTGGGCGTAGATCTGCGGGTCGCGAGTGAGGTCGTACCAGTGGAGCTGCGAGTTCCACATCGAGTCGCCCCATGTGCACCAGCGTGTCTCGTCGTAGTGGCCGAGCGAGAAGGCTGCCTGACCCTCTGCCTCGATGTTCAGCGAGAGCGGCTTGCCGAGTTCGCTGTTATTGCGCAGTGTGAGCGAGCGCATATCCTGATGGTCGCCGTAGGTCTGCGGATGGATCATCTCGTCGACCATGTCGTCTACCGTAGTCTGGTAGCGGCCGAGCATTGAGCCGGTCTTGCGGTCGGCATAGTTAGACCACGGACCACGTGCGTAGTACTCTACATCCTCGAAGCCTGCTGCGAACTGCATACCCAGACCCATGCGTGCCAATGAACCGCTTGGCGAGAAGGTTGTCTTCATGTCGACCACGCCGTCAGGATAGAATGTGTAGTCGATGCTGTACTGGCAGCCATCGGCTCTGCCCTGTACGGATAGTGTAGCGTTGTCGCCGCTCTTGGCGAGCGCACCGGTCACGCTGACGTTGGCAGAGTTGCTGAACGACGGGCGGAAGTTGCGGTCGTTGTCCACCTTGCGGTAGCTGTTGAAGTCGGGACCCTCGGCGATGAGTGCCTTGCCGTTGTATGTCCACGACTGCATCTTGCCGTTGTTGAACTTGATCTCGAACTCGCCGTCGGCTGTCTTGCCTTTGACGGTCTGACCCTCTATGGTGAGTGCCGAGTTGTTTTCCATGTCAGCCTTGTGAGCGGCGAGCGTCGGGCGTTTGCCAATCTCGAACTGCTGTTCTGCTACGGCGTAGCCCTGCTCTGCCCACAGCGTAGCCTCCTTGAGGCGCAGCGAGAGGTTGAGCAGATACTCAGCATCGTCAGTGACGCTTGTGGTGTACGGAATATCGATAGAAGCCTCTGTACCGGCAGCGATAGCCGGCATTTCTGCCTTACCCTCCTCGACGATGCGTCCGTCGCGCAGCACCTGATAGACGAGGTCGTACATCTCAAGGTCGACGAATGAGTTCTTGTTCTTCAGTGTTACCTTGCCGCCCTCGAAGGCTGTGAACGCAGCGTTCTGGTATACGTGCTTCACCTCGGTGAGCTTGCCCGTCCATGCGCGGTCGGGAGTGATGATGCCGTTGTTCACGAAGTTGCCCTGGAAGCCTACGCCCACGCCACCGGTAGAGTTGTAGTCGTAGCCCGATACCCAGTAGTTGAAGCCGTTCTCGCTCTTGCGCTCACTCTTTACGAGGCGTGCAGGGTTGTAGAAACTTTGGTCAACCCAGTCCCAGATGCAGCCGCCGAGGATGCCGTTGCTTGCCTCGATAACGTCCCAGTACTCCTGCAGGTTGCCCACAGCCTGACCCATTGCGTGTGCATACTCGCAGATGAAGTAAGGTTTGCCTGCATATCCGTTGCTGCTGCCTCTCACGTTGCTCACTGTAGGATACATCGAAGAGCCGAGGTCAGAGTAGCTCATGTTGCCCTCGTAGTGGATGAGGCGGTTGTCGAGCTGGCGAATCTTGCTGATGCTCGAAGCGAAGTTGCTTGCGCCGCCCGACTCGTTGCCCAGCGACCAGAAGATAACGCTCGGGTGGTTGCGGTCGCGCATCACCATGCGCACCTCGCGGTCGTCGATGGCTGTGCGCCATGTAGAGTTAGAGGCGAGGTTCTGGTTGAAGTGGCACTCCACGTTAGCCTCGTCCATGGTGTACAGACCGTAGGCATCGAACATGGCGTACATCTTCGGCTGGCGCGGATAGTGCGAGGTGCGCACCGTGTTCACGTTAGCCTGCTTCATCATCTTCACGTCGCGCAGCATAGTCTCCATGTCGATGGCGCGTCCGTACTCGGGGTGAGCGTCCTGAGTGTTCACGCCCTTGAAGAACACGCGCTTGTCGTTGATGTACACGAGGTTGCCCTTCTGCTCAATGTTGCGGAAGCCGTACTTTGTAGAGAATACCATCTCGTCGGTGCCGTCGGCAGTCTGCTGCTTAACGACAACGCTGTAGAGGTATGGGTCTTCGGCGCTCCATGCGTGCAGACCGCTGAGCTGGCTGATAGTAGCGTCCACGGTCTTGGTGTCAGTGCCGCTGTATTCGGCTGTAGCCGAGCCGACGGTCTTGCCCTCATGGTCGAGCAGTTCAACGAGGAACTTCTTCGCAGCCTCCACGCCGTCGCGGTTGTCCACCTTCAGTGCCACCTTCAGCGTGCCGCTTGTAGCGTCCTTGCTGAGGTTGGGTGCTGTGATATAATGGTCGGCTACGAACACCTTCGGAGTAGCCACGAGATATACGTCGCGGTGAATGCCCGAGAGGTGCCACATGTCCTGACCTTCGAGATAAGAGCCGTCGCACCAGCGATAGACGCGTACCGAAAGCTGGTTGTCGCCCACCTTGGCGAAGTCGGTGATGTCGAATTCGGCATCGGTGTTAGAGTCCTGCGAGTAGCCCACGTACTTGCCGTTCACCCATACCACGGCAGCACTGTACACGCCGTCGAAGTGGACGAAGAGACGCTTGCCGTTCCACGATTCGGGCACGTTGAACGAGCGGCGGTAGAAGCCTATGGCGTTGTGGTCCTCCACACCGTAGTAGGTGTAGCCCACGTTGGCGTTCGGCGGATTGTTCTGGAACGGATAGCCCACGTTGGTATATACCGGTTTGCCGTAGCCAGCCATCTCCCAAGAGAGCGGCACGCGGATGTTGTCCCAAGCAGAGTCGTCGTAGTCGGCAGCGAAGAACTCGCTTTCGCCAGGACCATTCTGTGTTCCGGGTACGAATTTGAACTTCCACTCGCCGTTGAGCAGCTGTGTCTCAGCGTTCTGCGGAGTGAGCCACGGCTCGTTGAACGCAGCGTCGCTCTTCATCGCCTCTACCGATGCGTAGGGTATGAACGTAGCGTGAGCATCCTCCTTCCAATCGCCCACCTTCTGCTGATTCTGAATCCACGAAGCATCGAACTTGCGCTCGGTGGGGTTTGTAGTGCCACCGCCGCCGGTTGAGCCGCCTTCCACGTCTTCGAGCGAAATCTCCTTGTACGTAGCCCACGAGCGTGTGTTGCCCTGCGTGCTGCCGTAGAGGATAGACGACATGGCGAGGATGTTGCTCACAGCAGAAGCGTCGCAACGCTGTACGCCGTTGATGTACAGACCGTCCGACTTCAGCTCGATGGTGAGTTCGCCAGAAATGTTTTTCAATACTTCATAATGAGTTCTGCTTCTTGGGTCGAAGCAGTCGAGTTCCAATTGGCTATTATTCTTTGTGTAGAAAAGATGGATAACGTTGACGCCGCCCCATCCGTTTGCGCCCTGAAGGTCGTCGCCGATAGAGAGGATGTTCTCGTTCGCTTTCGAGTCGTCGCAGGTGCTGAGGTCGAGCACTGCCTTGAAACTCTGCTTCTGGAAGTTTATCGCCGTCTCGTAGCTGAACGACTTGCCGTTAGGTGTATAGTTGGTGAGTAGCGACTGGCGTGCCTGCACCGAGAGCGTGCCGCCTGCGAGGAGGCACACCAGCGAGAGCATGAGCACGAGGCGCTGTTTGATATTTGATAACATAATGTTTTTAGGTTTGTTGTAATATATAATAATGTATATGCTTGCGGAGCGTTATTTCTTCAGCAACGTCTTCTTGCCGCCCACGATGTAGATGCCATCCTGCAGACCCTCGGTGTTGTCCGTAGAGCGCAACTGCTGACCACCGATGTTGTGTACACCGGTTGTGGTGTTGGTGGTTTGCTCAGTCTGTACATCATTGGTCTCTACGCTCTCGATAGCAGTCTCTGGTGTGCTCGGGTCAACGAAGAGCCATTGAGCAGTCTCGAACTCCTTGCCAGGCATCTGTGTGGTAGCTGACAGACGGTTGTAGATGGTGTTCTGGTAGAGATACATCGATGCGCTTGCTTCCGTGTTGCGGCTTGAGATGGCGTATGCGCCTTCCACCGGCTCGATGCGCCACTCGTTGAATGTGCCTCCGTCGGTAGAGAGGGTGCCCCATAATTCGGCTCCCCACATGCTGTTGTCAGAACTGATGCGGTAGAAACCCGGAGTAGTTGTACCCTCAATCAGTTTGAGAGTCACCTTTACTTTCTCTCCTCCAAGCACCAAATGTCCGTTCTCGGTACCGAGAAATTGCTTTGCGCCTACGTTGTAGAGGTTGTATGTACCTCCAGCGGTAGGCTCCACGCCCTTGTTGTCTTCGGCTACTGCTGTTGTGCAAGTGCCGAGCAGAGCAAGGGCTGTAATTAAAAGTTTGTTCATAATTGGTTTGTTATTAGTATTTTGTTTTCTTTGTTTTTAAGTATAGTAGACTTAGTGCTTGCCGTGCTTTGCCATTGGCTCTGCCTTCTCTGTAGCAATCATTTTAGGTCCGCGTATGCGTTCGTTAGGCTTCACGCCGCTACGTATCTCGATATTTATGCCGTCGGAGATGCCAGTCTGCACCTTGCGACGTTCGTATGTCTGCTTGTCGCCTTCGCCCTTGATGACGTACACATACGTGTCGTCGCCGTCGAACTCGATGGCACTCTCCTGAACAGCCAGCACGTTCTTCGCCTCTGCCAATACTATCTCTGCGTTGGCACTATAGCCCGAACGGATATTTGTGGCGTTGGACGGCAGATTTACGGCTGCCTTTATCTCAAACTGGTTGGCACCGTTCTGGTCGGTAGCCTTCGGGGCGATGTACTCTAATCGGGCATCGAACTTCAGATCCTGCAGCGCACCGATGGTGATCTTCATTGTCATGCCAGTAGACAGACGACCCACTTCCGTCTCGTCGATGTTACCACGGAAGATGAGGTCGTTCATGTTGGCAACGGTGGCGATGGTTGTTCCGTCGTTGAAGGTGTTGGCAAGAATCACTGAATTGCCCACCTTCACGGGGATGTCGAGTATCAAGCCGGTGATGGTAGAGCGAATGAGCGTAGACGAAGCCGAAGCGTTCGACTTCGATACGCCGTCGCGCACCACTTCGAGGTTGTCCTGAGCTGCGTCCACCTCTTCGCGAGCCTGGCGCAGTGCCTGCGCTATCTTGTCGTACTCGTCGGCAGCGACGAGCCCTTTGTCGAAGAGTGTCTTCTCGCGGTCGTAGTCGGTCTGCGCCTGCTTGCGGTTTATCTCGGCAAGACGCAGGCGCGACTGTGCTGCGCTGAGCGACCCCATGTCCGGGATTACCTTTACCTTGGCAATCACCTCGCCCTCCTGAACCGTCTCGCCAGCCTCTTTGAGTATCTCGGTGATGATGCCCGAGATTTGTGGCTTCACATTCACCTCGTTGCGCGGCTCAATCTTGCCGGTGACGACGGTGGTCTTGCGGATGTCCATTCGCTGCAGTGTAAACTCGTCGTAGACCTCCGGCTGAGGCTGCGACTTGATGTAAAGGAACACGAATGTTCCGATGAAGATCACGGCAACAAGTGCCATGAGGATGTATTTGAAGTATTTTTTCATAAGCAGGGTTGGTTAGGGTCTAAGCCCTCCCCGACGGGGAGGGTTGGGAGGGGCTACTCATCTCTCATTGCGTCTACCGGTTTAATGCTCATAGCTCTCATTGCAGGGGCGAGTCCGGCGAGCACGCCGAGCAGCGATAGCACTGCCACAGCACCAACGGCTGTCCAGAAGCTAATCTGGAAGTGAGCCTTGATGATGCCGTCCGTGGTGTTTGCCATCTCAAGTGCCTGTAGTATGATGACTACGAAGAGGATGCCGCTCATGCCGGCTATGGAGGTGAGCAGTATGCTCTCGGAGATGATTTGCGAGAGAATGCTGCGTGGCGTAGCACCTATGGCGCGGCGTATGCCTATCTCCGTGGTTCGTTCGCGCACCGTCACCATCATGATGTTCGACACACCGATGGCTCCGGCGAGCAATGTGCCTATGCCCACGAGCCAGATGAGGAGGTTGATGCCCTGAAACATGCTGTCGACCATCGAGAACATCATCTCGGTGTTGAATATCATCACGCCCTTGTCGTCCTTCGGACTCACGTCGTGTGCCTGCGCTATCACGCTGCGCACACGGTCGGTGATGTCGCTCATCTTCACGCCCGGCTTGCCCGTCATGCAGAGCAGGTCGATGCTATGTCCGCGGTTGTACACCTGCTGCACGAGTGTGATGGGCATTATCACAGCCTGCTCGTCGCTACCGTTGATGTTTATGTTGCCATCGCTATAGTTGACACCTACTACATTATAATATATAGAGTCGATGCGTATCACTTGTCCGCATGGGTCGCCGCCATTGGTGAAGAGCGATTTGTACACCTGCTTGCCGATGACGCACACCTTGCGTCCCTGGCTGATATCCATCTCGTTGATGTAGCGTCCGTAGTACATCTTCGGAGCTGCCACCTCCTGCATGTCGGGCATCACGCCCTTCACGATGCACGTCGCGTGCTTGTCGCTGTGTGTGGCACTGGCTCCCCAGCGTGTTATGGTCGGTGTGACGACATCAAGTTCGGGCACGTGCGCCTTCAGTCGCTTCACGTCGTCGTAGTTCATCGTCCACTGGCGGCCCTTGCGAAATCCGTGGTGTGGTATGGTGGTCTGTTGCGCCCATGCTACGGCGGAGTTGGTGGCGAAGCCGTCGAGACTCTTGTTTATTATCTCCTTCATACCGTCGCCACCACCGATGAGTCCGACAAGCATGAACACGCCCCAAAACACACCGAATCCGGTGAGGAAGGTGCGCGATTTATTGCGAGATAGCGTGTCGAGTATTTCACGCAGGCGGTCTGTGTCGAATCGTATCATTGTTTTCTAAGCTTTTAATTAAGGCGGCGTTTAAGCCGGACGAAGGCGGCGTTTAAGCCGAACTAAGCCTTCTTAGACCTTTCTAAGCCGAGGGGACTAAGCCGAACTAAGCCTCTTTAGGCCTTTTTAAGCCGAGGGGCTACTCCGCCCTCAACGCCTCAATCGGTCTGATTTTGGCAGCCTTGCGAGCTGGTACCATACCGGCGAGAGTGCCGGCTACAATCATCAGTAGTGTGGCTTTCACGCAGACATCAATGCCCACGGTGGGGTTGGTGAACATCTGTATGGCGAAGAGTCCGTTGTCGATGGTCTCCTGCCCGATAGTAGCATCCATATACAGATTGGCTGCGATGCCGAGCACCATGCCGATGTAGCCAAAGAAGGTGGTGATGACGATGCTCTCAATGATGATGAGGCGCAGTATGGACCACGGCTTTGCGCCGATAGCCTTGCGTATGCCGAACTCGTGTGTGCGTTCGCGCACGGTGATGAGCATGATGTTCGACACCCCCACGATGCCCGATATGAGTGTCAGTATGCCTATCACCCACAACGCGGTGCGCAGTAGGCCGGTGGCGGTGTTCATGCTCAGTGCCTGCGTGAAGCGGTTCCATATCCATATGGCGTTCTCGTCGTCGGGCGCAGCACGATGCTGTCGGTTTATTCTCGCACGATAGTCGCTCTCGAACGCCTCGTTCTCTGCTTCCGAGTTGAGATTGCTGAACGAGAAGACGATGTTGCCCGTCTTGTCGCCCTTGTTGTATATGGCGCGGAACGTGGTGAATGGTATGAAGGCTTCGTTGCCCATGCTGTTCTTCTGACTCTCGTAGATGCCTACTACGCGGAAAGCGAGCGTCGTTGTGCGTATTATTTGTCCGTTCAGACTGAGTGGCGACTGTGGTAGCAGTTCCTTCGCCATGTCCGAGGAGATAACTATCGACTTGCGACGTTCCTTCAGATCGAGTTCGTTGATGAAGCGTCCGCAAATCATCGTGCGCTTGTTTATCTCGACATCGTTCGGATAGATACCGCTCAGATTGATGCCCGTAGTGTAGTCGCTGCCGTTGACGAGCGTTTCGCCCTGCTGCGATAGTTCTGCGCCCACACTCTTCACGTTGTTAGGAAAACCCTTGCTGGTGATATTGAAGTCCTTATCGTTGAGCTGCACATCGCGACCCTCGCCCAATCCGTCGTAAGCCTTCGATGTAGCACCACCCGACACCACCATTGAGGTCGATAGATAGCGACTTGAGTTGCCCATCGTGGCGTTTATCAAGCCGTTGCCTGCTCCGAGCAGAACGATGAGGATGAAGATGCCCCACGCTACGGAGAAACCGGTCAGCGCGGTGCGCAGCCGGTTGTGCTTGATAGTGGTGAGTATTTCGATGAATATGTCGCGCATGTGCCTTTACTTCATTATGCCGTTGATGCCGAACGGTCGTGCGGTGTGGTCGAGGTTCTCCTCAATCTTGCCTATGATGCCGTCCTTGATGTGTACAATCTTGTTTGTCTCGTTAGCCACGCCACTCTCGTGCGTCACGACGATAGTCGTCACTCCCTCCTCAGCGTTAAGAGTCTTGAGCAGTTCCATCACCTCCACCGAAGTCTTCGAGTCGAGTGCGCCCGTAGGCTCGTCGGCGAGTATTATCTGCGGCTTTGTGATCAGTGCGCGTGCTATTGCCACGCGCTGCTTTTGTCCGCCCGACATCTCGTTGGGGTAGTGGTCTGCCCATTGCGTCAGTCCGAGTCGGTCGAGATACTCCATTGCTAACTTGTGGCGTGTGCGTCGCGCCACGCCCTGATAGTAGAGTGGCAGCTCCACATTCTCCACGGCGGTCTTGAACGAGATAAGGTTGAACGACTGAAAGATGAAGCCAATCATGCGGTTGCGGTACTCTGCGGCTCGCGTCTCCGATAGGTCTTTTATCAGTGTGCCTGCGAGCGTGTATTCGCCCGAGTCGTAGTTGTCGAGGATACCGAGAATATTGAGCAGAGTAGACTTGCCCGAGCCCGACGCACCCATGATAGAAACGAACTCTCCCTCGGCAATGTCGAGTGTGATTCCCTTCAGTACATGCAGCGGCTGCGCACCCTGGTAAGTCTTGTTAATATCTTTCAGATGTATCATATGTATATAATATGTAGCAAAGTAACAAAAATATCCGCAAAGAGGCGATGTTTTGCTTCGCTTTTTACGGATATTTAATATAAGGGGTGGGAGGAAGCACGAATAGCTGTTCGGCGTTAAGCACTTGGAGCGTTGTCGTGTGTTCAGCCGCTTCGCATTTAGCTGCGTTTTGTTGTGGCATTTGGCTGGAAAATTTTGCGGTATTCGGCAAAAACGGTAAAATAAATTTTGCGGTATTCGGCAAAAACGGGGGAATAAATTTTGCGGTATTCGGCAAAATGCTTATTTTTGCACATGAAAAGACATGTAAAAAGAGGAGAAAATATGGTGTTCAAACGAAAACTTTATGATAAGATGCTCCGTTGGAAGCAGGAGTCAAATGGCGAAACTGCTTTGCTCATTGAAGGAGCGCGACGTATTGGCAAGTCAACGCTTGTAGAAGAATTTGCAAAGAACGAATACAAGTCGTTCATTTTGATTGATTTTTCACAGAATTCGGAGGAGGTGAACGGGCTGTTTAAGGATATTACCGATCTCGACTATTTGTTTCTGCGTTTGCAAGTGATATACGGAACAACACTCTATGAGCGCAAGTCGGTCATAGTGTTTGATGAAGTACAACAAAATCCGTTGGCTCGGCAGGCTATAAAACACCTTGTTAAAGACCATCGTTATGATTATATTGAAACCGGTTCGCTAATCTCCATACGTAAGAATATAAAAGACATAGTGATACCGAGTGAAGAAGTGCGGTTGCCAATGTATCCAATGGATTTTGAAGAGTTTCGATGGGCATTGGGCGATACAGCGTCAATACCATTGCTTCGCAAGCTTTTTGAATCGAGAAAACCTCTCGGCGATGCAGTCCATCGTAAGATGATGCGCAACTTCCGCTTGTATATGTTGGTAGGCGGAATGCCACAAGCTGTAGCTAAATATATAGCGAGCAACGACTTGAGTGCTGTAGATACGGTGAAACGTGGCATAATAAGTCTTTATGAAGAAGACTTTGGCAAGATAGATGAGACAGGGAAGGCGGCAGCAATTTTCGACGCTATACCTGCTCAATTGAGTAAGAATGTGTCGCGTTACAAGATTTCTTCAGTCATTTCAGGAGAGAAGTATGACAGGGTTGTTGAGATTGTGCGATTGATGGAAGATTCAAGGGTGATTAACGCCGCTTTTCACTGCGATGACCCCAATGTAGGTCTTGCGCTTACCAAAGATCCAGAATATTTCAAAATGTATGCAGGCGATACGGGGCTGTTTGTAACAATGGCGTTTAAGTCGCGCGAATTCACCGATAATATCATTTATCAGAAGTTGCTTAGTGACAAGCTTGATGCAAATTTGGGATATGTATATGAGAATGTGGTAGCGCAAATGTTGCGTGCTACGGGCAAAGAACTCTATTATCACACTATACGCAAGGCTGACGGCAAAGGCTATTATGAAGTTGATTTCTTGATAGCTGATGGCAGTAAAGTGTCGCCTATAGAAGTGAAATCATCGGGCTATACAACCCATACGTCGCTTGACAGATTTGTTGAAAAATACTCATCGCGTGTTCAAAATAAATACCTTGTTTATACAAAGGATTTGAAGAAAGATGGCAATGTCCTTTGTATTCCTATATATATGGTGCCGTTCATGTAAGGGCTTTTATAATAGCGGAGGCTTTGGTTAATGTCTCCTGCAAGCCTACGACTTCCAACGCCATGTCTTTACAATCATACGACCTAAGCGCGTGAACGCCACGGTGACGCGTTGTGGCGACATCTGCTTGCCACCGATGATGAGCAACACGGCGGTGAGGATGAGTGCTATGCCCACTGCGAGGCGTGTTGTGAACGACTCGCCGAAGCAGAAGCAGCCGATGGCAACGGCTGTTATCGGTTCGAGCGCACCAAGAATTGCGGTTGGCGTAGAGCCAATATCTTTAACGGCTATCGCCATTAGCACTAACGAGAGCACGGTCGGCATCAGTGCAAGCTGCGCTGCATACAGCCATTGGTGCGGTGTGGTGAGCAGTTGCACCGTCTCGCCCATGGCGAAGGTGTAGCCGAGAATGGTCATTAAACCGAAGATGAGCACGTAGAACGTGAGCTTCACCGATGACATCCGCAGCTTCGACTTGTTTACCACGACGATATATACAGCGTAAGTGAGCGACGAAGCCATGACAAGCAGCACGCCCAACGTGCTGAGTGACGATCCGTCCGAACTCTGGTTAAGCAGAGCTATGCCGCCAAACGCAAGCATGATGGAGACGGCTGTCGTTAGGGTCACTTTTTCTTTGAACAGCAACGCCATAATAACCGCCACCATAACCGGATAGACGAATAGCAGCGTGGAGGCGATGCCCACGTCCATGTAGTTGAAACTGATGAATAACGACGCTGACGACGAGCCCATGAACATGCCTAAGATAGCAAGCAGGAGTAGTTCGCTGCGTGTCACGCCGAACTTCTTACGTTGCACCAGCATCATCACGCCGAGCATCACAATAGCGAGTCCGAAACGATAGAAAAGGGTAGAGTTGGCACTGATACCGTCCTGGTACAGATTCATGGCGCCGAGCGGGTTGGTACCGTAGAACACGGCTGCGCCCACGCCACAAAGTGTGCCGCGAAGTTTTACGTTCATACTATTTGTCTGATTTTTAAGCAAAGGTACAAATAAAAGTAAAAAAGTAAAAGAGTAAAAGAGTAAAAAGACATTTAAAAGTAAAAGAGTAAAAAAGTAAAAAGGGCTTTTAAAAGTAAAAGGGTAAAAAGTAAAAGAGTAAAAAGGGTAGATTTGCGATTGAAAAAACCTTTAGCCGCGTTCGTGAAATTTAAACATAAAAGTTTTTTTGCTTTCGGTAATATCAATACCTTTGCAATCGCAAAACGGAAATCACAACACATGACTTCGTACATTATTATATATAGCATAGAAAATTAATCAATGGCATAAGAGATATGGAAATTTTAAGAAATCTGTTTTATGGTTTCCCCGACCTATGGGGTGGTGGCGTGGCACACTCGGTGATGATTCTCGCCCTCGTTATCACGTTAGGCTTGAGTCTTGGCAAGCTGAAGGTGAAAGGTGTGTCGCTCGGACTCGCTTGGATTTTGTTCATCGGACTCATCTTCGGTCATTACTCGCTCAATCTTGATGCCCATCTGCTCCACTTCCTCAAGGAGTTTGGCTTGATACTTTTCGTTTATTCTATTGGTCTTGAGGTAGGTCCTGGTTTTTTCTCTTCGTTCAAGGACGGAGGCAAGAGTCTCAATATGCTCAGCATGATTGTTGTGGCACTCAGCATCGTTACAACACTTATTATATATAGCTTCACTGGCACGCCGTTCACCACTATGGCAGGCATCCTTTCAGGTGCCGTTACCAACACTCCCGGTCTTGGTGCTGCCCAGCAGGCATACAGCGACCTGCGCCATATCGATGCTCCGAGCATCGCCACGGGCTATGCCATCGCTTACCCGATGGGTGCGCTCGGCGTGATTATCTCGTTCGCTATATTGAGATATGTGTTGCGCGTGAACAAGGAGACGGAAGAAGCCGATGCGAAGCGCGGTATGGGTCACTTGGAGAAGATGACACTGAACACCTTCTCGGTGAAGGTGACCAACTCGATGGTGTTCGGCGACGATATACAGCAGATACGCCAGTTGTTGAAGCGCGACTTCATGGTGTCGCGTATCATACGCTGCGGTAGCAACGAGCACGACGAGGTTGTGAACGGTCAGACCGTGATAGGCGAGGGCGACATACTGCGCGTGGTGGCTCATCCTACGGTTGAGGACCCGATCATCGCACTGCTTGGTGAGAAGGTGGAGGTGGCTGACGAAAAGTTCGGCACCGAGCTTATTACGCGTCGCATCCTCGTCACGAAGCCCGACATCAACGGCAAGTCGCTCAGTCATCTGCAAATTCGCACCAACTTGGGCACCAACGTTACACGTGTGAACCGCAACGGTGTAGACCTCATCGCTACCGGCTCGTTGAAGCTGCAGCTCGGCGACCGCCTCACCGTTGTGGGTACGGAGCTTGCCATCGCCCACACCGAGAAGATGCTCGGCAACCAGATGAAGCGTCTTAACAACCCGAACCTCATACCGGTGTTCCTTGGCATCATGCTCGGTTGCATCTTCGCCAACATCCCGTTCTTCATCCCTGGCATCAACGAGAGCTTGCGCCTCGGACTCACTGGCGGTCCGCTCATTGTGGCGATCCTCATTGGCTACTTCGGTCCGAAGTACAACCTCGTGACGTATAACACGATATCTGCCAACCTCATGCTGCGCGAAGTGGGCATCTGTATATTCCTTGCGTGCGTAGGTCTCGGCACGGGCGAGCAGTTTATGCAGACCGTAGTGTCGGAGAGTGGTATGACATGGATAGGCTATGGTGTCGCAATCACCATGATACCAGTCATCCTGGGTGGCATCATCGGCAAGTATCTGTTCCACATCAACTATTACACTCTGCTCGGTGTGCTTGCAGGAGCCAATACCAACCCCTCGGCTTTAGCTTATGTTCGCGACCAGACATCGGTCGATGCGCCTAATGTGGGCTACGCTAATGTCTATCCGTTCGCAATGTTCCTGCGCATCGTCACGATACAGATACTGATATTCGTGTTCGGATAAATTGATAATAAAGATAATGTTTTAATAGTAGTTAATATGTTTCGGGGTAACTTAGGAGGGTATGGCATCTTGCCATACCCACGCAGCCTCAAAGGCAGCTCGCATCTGCAGCCTCAAAGGCAGCTCGCGTGCGTATGACATGCAACGTGCATGAGCATGGCAAGATGCCATGCCCTCCTATGGTTACTCTTTCTGCAAGTCTTGGTAAATACAAATAAATGGATAACAATACAATAGAAACAATGCAAGCAACTTGTCAATGTGGCAATCCAAACAACCCGTCTAAAGTGGCAGCAGCCGACCTGCAGCACAAACTCGACCTGCTTCTGCGTACCGGAAGCATACTGATGGAGAGTGCTGCCGACACCTCGCGTATCCGTCGCACTATGAAGCGTGCCGCAGCCTTCCTCAGTCTCGACGAACGCTACCTGCACTTCTACATCAATTGGAATGTGCTCATGGTGAACTATAGCGACACCGAGCACTCGTTCACAAAGTTTCAACGCTGCGAGAAGCACGGTATCAACCTCACCTCTATTGCTAAAATAAGCAAACTCACGTGGAGTGCAATAAGCAACGACTACTCGCTCGACCAGTACGAGAAGGCTCTTGATGACATTAAGAAGACACCGCGTAGCTTTACACCGTGGCAGGTGGCTATCGGTGGCGGCTTTGCCTGCGGTGGTTTCTGTGTGCAGTTCGGTTGCGATTGGCCTGCGTTCTTCTACTGCTCTTTAGCAGCCATCCTCGGCTTCCGCCTGCGTATGTTCCTGCCCACACGTGGCTGCAACAACTATATAGCTATTGGCATAGCAGCTTTCGTAGCCACACTCATTGCTTGGGTCACCACGTTCCTCTCGCTCACGCCGTCCATAGCCGGCGTTCTGCCCGAGTTTATGCACTCCTCTACGCCGTGGCATCCGCTTATGGCGTGTGCCTTGTTCATCGTGCCCGGCGTTCCGCTCATCAACTTCGTGAGCGACATGCTCGACGGCTACATCGAGGTGGGCATGGTGCGTGCTCTGAACACGCTGTTGATGGTTCTCTCCATGGCGTTCGGAATCGCCTTCGCCATTAAGGTGTGCGGCATCGACAACTTCGTGAAAGACCTCACGATGATTCCGCATCACGAGTATTGGGAGTTTGCCGTAGCTGCAGCCGTCTCGGCTATGGGTTTCTCTACCATCTTCAGCATACCGCGCCGACTCCTGCCGGTTGTCGCCGTGGGTGGCATCATCGCCGTGTGCTTCCGCAACTTCGTCAATCTCGGTCCGAGCAACGGCAATATCGGACTTGACATGGGCCTGACCATCGGCTCGCTTGCCGGTTCGGCACTTATCAGTGTTATCGTTATTAAAGCACGCCACTGGTTCCACGTGCCCCATCAGTGCATCACCATCCCGAGCGTCATCCCTATGGTGCCGGGTGTGCTTATGTATCGCGCCCTCTTCGCCTTCATCGAGATGCACGGCGTGGTAGGCGAAGTGACGGTGGGCATGAACAACGCCATCAAGGCTTCGCTCGCTATCGTCTGCATCGCCCTCGGTGTGGCTATACCGAACATCTTCTTCCGCCGCTTTATCGAAGGCGACCGCAAGCGCAAACTCTTCAATATGCTTGTTGAACGCAAACGCAAGAATGGAGAGTTCGTCGACCTGAGTGCTGTAGAAATAAAATAAATGTTGTATTTTTGCATTTAATATATAATAGATATGGAAATACGACAACTGAAATACTTTCTGAAGGTGGCAGAGACGCTCAACTTCTCCGAGGCTGCGCGTAAGCTATACATCACGCAGAGCACTCTCTCGCAGCAGATATCGCATCTGGAGCAGGAGATTGGTTTGCCGCTCTTCGAGCGCAACTCGCATGAGGTGTACCTCACTGAGGCTGGAAAGGAGTTGCTGCCGTATGCACAGAATGCCGTGAACTCTGCAGATGCGTGCATCGACCACATGAACGACTTGAAGGAGATGCTGACGGGCGAACTGAACATCGGTGTCACTTATTCGTTCAGCAACATCATGGCTGAGACGCTCATCGCCTTCCTGCGCACCTATCCGCATGTGAAGTTGAACATCAGCTACCGCTCTATGCAGGAGCTGATGGACGGACTAAAGAAGCGCGAGCTCGACCTCGTGCTCGCCTTCAAACCGCTCAAGAAGGATAAGGCGGTAGACAGTCGAGCTATCTTCAGCAACCGCCTTGCTGCTATCGTCAACGAGAACCATCCATTAGCACGCCAGTCGTCATTGCGCCTCACTGACCTTGAACGTTACGACCTCATACTGCCGTGCAAGGGGCTGCAGGCTCGCAACGCCTTCGATCATCTTGTGGAGGGCAAGGGGCTGAACTATCGCATCATGGTTGAGGTGAACAACGTGAACATAATCTTCGACCTGCTGCGTCGCAGCAATCTCGTGACGATACTCTCTGAATCGACAACTATTCTGCAACCCAACATGAAGGCTGTGCCCATTGACGCAGCCGACAATGAGATGGACGGTTGCATACATCTGCTGAAAGACTCGTATATGAAAAACTCAGCACAGGAGTTCATCCGTATGCTGAGTCAGTCAACGTCTATCCTCGCAAACTTCGCGTTTAAGGATATTCTTTCTTAGTAATTTAGGAGGGTATGGCATCTTGCCATACCCATGCATCCACTTGTGTTTAGCATATGCATCCACTTGTGTTTAGCATATGCTCCACTTGTGTTTAGTTGAAATATCCGTAGAAGGGTGCGTGGGTATGGCAGGATGCCATACCCTCCTATTATTCCATCGCTTTTGTTTTATTTGCAAGCCACTCGCGATGCTCCTCGTCGAGCAGCGGTGCCAAACGCTCGTACACCATAGCGTGGTAGGCGTTGAGGCACTGTCGTTCCTCGTCGCTGAGCATACTGCTGATTATCGGCTTGGTGTCGATGGGGCAGAGCGTGAGCGGCTCAAAGCGCATGAAGCGTCCGAACTCCGTCGTTACGTAAGGCACGGTGAGCAGCGTGTTCTCGATGCGCACGCCGAAGCGACCGTCGAGGTACAGACCAGGCTCGTCGGTTACGGTCATGCCCTCCACCATCGGTGCCCCACGATACTCCTGGCGTATCTGGTGAGGACCCTCGTGCACGCTGAGATACGAGCCTACGCCGTGCCCCGTGCCATGCATGAAGTTCATGCCCTCGCGCCACATCGCCGTGCGTGCCACCGCGTCGAGCTGCGTGCCCGATGCCGAGCGTGGGAAGCAGAGGTTCTGCAACGCCAAGTGACCCTTCAGCACTAACGTGTAGACGCGGCGTTCGCGGTCGGTTACGTCGCCAAGGGCTATGGTTCGCGTTATGTCCGTTGTGCCGTCGCTGTACTGCGCTCCGCTGTCGAGCAGCAGCAGACCCTTCGGTTCGAGCTTCACATCGGTGAGCGGAGTCGGTTCATAGTGGACGATGGCTGCATGATCGGCATAGGCAGCGATAGTGTCGAACGAGATGTCGCGGAACTTAGGCTGCCCGGCACGCAGCTGATAGAGCTTCGCGCTCGCCGTCAGCTCCGTCTCGCTGCCCTTCGGCACCGCCTCCTCCAACCACTTCAGAAACTGCACCATAGCCACACCGTCGCGCTCCATGGCACGACGGAAGCCCTCGCGCTCCGTGTGGTTCTTCACCGCCTTCATCGTAGGGATGGGCGACGGAGCCGACACAACCGTGTAGTTGCCGCGCGGCTGCGCCAAGGTACTGTTCACGGTAGAAGGGTCGACGAGCATCGTTGGCGCGTCGCACTCGTTGAGTGCCGCGATGATATTATCGTATTCGTCGATAGCCACGCCTTCAGCGTGCAGATAGTCGACCACGTCGGGCGTGAGCTTCTCCTCCTTTATATATAATGTGGCACTCTCCTCGCCGACGATGAGCCACGCCACGAACACCGGGGTGCAATGTACGTCGCTGCCGCGCAGGTTAAGAGTCCAGGCAATGTCGTCGAGCTGCGTCACGAGCATACAGCTTGCGCCTGCGCGGCGCATCTCGGTGCGTATGCGGCGTAGCTTCTCCGTCGTCGACTCGCCGGCGTATTCGAGCGGATGAATCTCAACCTTGTTCAGCGGCACCGGCGGACGGTCTGTCCACACGCGGTTGAGGATGTCGAGATTGGTGCGCAGCGTGAGTCCGCCGGCATGTCTTAGTTCCGCCTTCAGCCCCTCAGCCTCGCCCTTCGCGATGCACATGCCGTCGATGCCCACCTCCGTAGAGTCGGCATCCTGCAGCTCGCGTGCCAGCCAGTCGGCAATAGACGGTGTGCTCTCCATGCGCTCGCGCATCAGCTGAAACTCGGTGCCTTCGAGCTGCTGCTCGGCAGCGATGAAGTAGCGCGAGTCGGTCCAGAGCGCAGCCGAACGGAGCGTGACCACCGCCGTGCCAGCCGAACCGTCGAAGCCCGATATCCACTTGCGTCCCTCCCAACGCTCGGGAACATACTCACTCATGTGCGGGTCGGCACTCGGGAAAATGAATGCCGAGAGCCCCTCGCGCTGCATCTCCTCGCGCAGTGTGGCGAGTCGTGCGGCTATAGTATTCTGCGTATCTGTCATATAAAAATTATTAGGTACTGCAAATATACAGATTTTAAGATTAAACAACACTATAATTTTCGAGAAACGTTTGTATATTTCAAAAAAGTTGTATCTTTGCAGTTAGTAAACGAAATTCAATTATTAATATAATAAACATTATTTATTATGGCATTCTTATCTAACGAAAAGCTTTTGATCGTCGGTGCCGGCGGTATGATTGGTTCAAACATGGTACAGAGCGCATTGATGCTCGGTCTTACTCCTAACATCTGTCTCTACGACATCTACGAGCCGGGTGTACACGGCGTGTTCGACGAGATTCAGCAGTGCGCTTTCAAGGGCGCTAACGTAACTTACACAGTAGACCCGAAGGAAGCATTCACAGGCGCTAAGTACATCATCTCTTCAGGTGGTGCTCCGCGTAAGGACGGCATGACACGTGAGGACCTTTTGAAGGGCAACTGCCAGATCGCAGCAGAGTTCGGTGACAACATCAAGAAGTACTGCCCGGAGGTAGAGCACGTTGTTGTTATCTTCAACCCGGCTGACGTTACAGCCCTCACAGCTCTCATCCACTCAGGTTTGAAGCCAAACCAGCTCACATCACTCGCAGCTCTCGACTCTACACGTCTGCAGCAGGCTCTCGCCCTCGAGTTCGGCGTACAGCAGGACAAGGTGACTGGTGCTCACACATATGGTGGTCATGGCGAGCAGATGGCAGTATTCGCTTCTCAGGTTAAGGTAGACGGCAAGCCTCTCTCAGAGATGGGCCTCTCAGCAGAGCGTTGGGAAGAGATCAAGCACCACACCGTTCAGGGTGGTTCTAACATCATCAAGCTCCGCGGTCGTTCTTCATTCCAGAGCCCGGCATACAACGCAGTTAAGATGATCGAGGCTGCTATGGGTGGCGAGAAGTTCACATTGCCAGCAGGTTGCTACGTAAACTGCGAGAAGTGTGGCTTCAAGAACGTGATGATGGCTATGCCTTCTACAATCGACAAGACAGGTGTTCACTTCACACAGCCTACAGGCACAGAAGAGGAGCTTGCTTCTCTCGCTAAGTCTTACGAGCACCTCTGCAAGATGCGCGATGAGATCGTTGATCTCGGCATCGTTCCTCCAGTAGCAGAGTGGACAAAGATGAACCCGAACCTCTAATTCGGCATCATCCAAATAACAATAAAGCCCAGAGCGCACTGCTCTGGGCTTTTTCTGTATTAGGAGGGTATGGCATCCCTGCCATACCCACGCAGCCTTCTTGTTGCATTGCTACTGCTTGATAGTTGGTAGATTGCGTGGGTATGGCAGGGATGCCATACCCTCCTACCGTCCGCCACCTGATCGGATTCCGTCCGCCACCCGATCGGATTCCGTCCGCCGCCCAATCGGATTCCGTCCGCCACCCGATCAGATTCCGTCTGCCGTCGGTCGGAAATTGTGATATGCAAACGGACTTTACATCCACTCAAAACTTATGAATTAATGCATATAGTAGGACAAAAGCTAATAAATCTTTCGTTAAAAGTTGGTTTGTATAACAATATTGACTACTTTTGTAATTAAATAAGCAATTATAAGAGTAAATTAGAAAATCAAAAGCAAATTTTATGATTAAAGGTTATTTCTTTGCAGCCCTACTCTTTTGCACTGTTTCCACCCCGTCATTGGCGCAAGAGAGCAAGGTAAATGTACTTTATCTCGATGGTTCTGCGCATGAGGTGCAGATGTCGCAAGTGGCGAAGCTTACAGTAGCCGACGGCAATGTGAAACTGCTCTCGAAGAGCGGTGAGGCAGTGGCTACCCACGAGTTGGAGAAAGTGGACAAGATACAGCTGACAGGCTCGACAACGGGTTTGGTGCAGCTTACAAAGCAGTCGCCCATTACGCTGCGTTCTAACGGTTACGTCATCACGGCTGAGGGCATGACCGACGGCAAGCTGCTCGAAGTGTACACAGCCAACGGCACACTCGCTGCTAAAGCGGTGGCACACGACGGCAAGGCGACGATTGACGCTACGCAGTTGGCTGCCGGAGTGTATGTAGTGAAGGCAGAGAACCAGTCGCTGAAGATGGTTAAGCGCTAACACCGGATTGTTAACCCTTAATAGTTGATACTTAATCGCTAACACTTAATACTTAAATAGAGTACAATGAAACAGAAGATATTTTTACTTTTCGCCATGCTCGTAGGCTTCGCCATGCAGACAATGGCTAAGGCTGCAACACCCGACAGCGTGTTCGTAGTGAAGAACGGACTTATCGTGTCTGCCTATGAGGTGGGCAAGAATGTGGACAACATCACGTTCGAAAAGAAGGTTAAACTCGACGGCAACTGCGTGAAGATTGGCGACGAGGTGATTGAGATGAAGTCGGCGTTGATTACTACGGTGAATAATTACAAGTGTGTGTACCTCTCTACGCTCGAAGGTTGTACCACGATAGATGCCATGCTTGAAGGTGGCAAACTGTTGCAGGTGGCACTGACACCTGCGCTGCTCGACAAGGAACTGACGTTCAGCACGTTCAAGAACGAGTTTGATGCTGATAACGAATTCTTCCAGGTGGCGTACACTGATGTTGATGAGGCGAAGAAGAACGATGATTACGAACCCGTGACCGTTACCTCTGCCGATTGGAGCACTTACTACACTGGTGGCTCGCTCAATGTGTCTGTCAGCGAGGACAAGCTCTCGCTGCACATGCAGGCTATGCCGAAGAGCGGCGAGGTGCTCTTCGCTGCTCAATACAATGGTGCTGTCACTGAGATGAAGGAGAACCCTAACCACTTCATCGTCGATGGCAAGCGCTACGAAATGCGTGCTGTCTTCGCCGAGAAGAAGGCTGACGGCATCAACTTCTACCTCACCCCGGGCAATATCGACAATGCCAACGAACTTACAAACTGCTACTACTACGTGCGCCTCTTCGTGCCGCAGAGCAGCATGGACGGCAGGGTGCTTAGCGTGCAGGGCAATCAGAAGTATGAGCTGACCTTCGTCGACAACGTGACCGACGTGAACAATGCGCAGACTATAACCATCAGTAACGGTGCTTCGGCTTCGGCTACGGGCACAATCTCGGTGCTCGACAACGGCAACGGCACTTATACCATCAAGCTCAACATCGAGAAACTCGGCAATAAAGCCGACCGCACACTCGACGTGGTTTACGAGGAAGGTACACCGAAGGAGTACACGCTCGCTCTGCCAAGCGTCTACAGCGTGGCTGACGGCAAGGCTGTCAACCTGAAGTCGGCAGTGCTCACACACGACGACGCTGCTGGTGTCTACACTGTCTATCTCTCCGCAAAGGCAGGCGTGACGACATTGGCTGGCATGGCTGATGCTGACATCGTGGTTACTATGCCCGACGCTTTCGTCAACGACGACGCTTTGCACGGCTTCTCTGGCGACGAGACGAATGCAAAGATTTCTGTGAAGTATGCCGGCGTTACCTACTCGCAGGCTACAGTCAAAGGCTCTGCAGCACTCGCTTTAGGTGGCAACGCTAAACTGACGTTTGCCGACGGCAAGGCTAATGTCGACTTCACAGTGTTCAACATCAAGAAGTACAAGGGGGCGCTCAAGGGACACTACGAGGGCAATGTAACACGACTCTAAAACTTTAACGAGAAACAGATTATGAAAAAGACTATATTATCAGTATTTGCCCTCGCCATGGCGTTCGTAGCTACTGCCGAGGCGCAGCAGAAGGTATTCCTCAATAAAGGCAATAAGACAATAGAAACTGTGATGTTGGGCGCTGACGACTACATCGCGTTCGGACGCCCCGTGGGCGTGCCGGAACAGGCAAAGGTGGAAATCGCTGACCTGACAGCTGGCAAGAACTACGTGAGGTACAAGGTGCAGGCACGCACAGCCGATCAGCCTTACTATCAGATGTGTGTCAGCGAGTCGTACCTAAAATTCTTCCTTATGGAGTATTTCGGTGGTGCATCGCTCTCGGAGATGACCGAAGCCGAGAAGAAGCAGGTGTTCTCTACACTTATGCAGGCTGGCGGATATGGCTTCGAAGGCGTAGGCACAAAGGAATATACCGTCGCCGATGGCGAGAAAGCAAGTGGCGTAACGCAGTTCGTCGCTGCAGGCGAGACTCAGTACATCGTGGTGTGCGACCTCGTAGAGAAAGATGAGAAGTTGGTGCTCGGTTCGGAGCTGAAATACGCCACTGTGCGCACTGCAGAGGCAGGCAAGAGCAATCTGGCGCTCAGCGTAGAGTATCTCGGACTGAACGCCGAGGGTAAGCCTGAGTTCGACGTGAAGCCGGGCAATGGATTTAAGTCGCTGCACCTTGTGCTCGGTTCTACGAAGTCTATCGACGAGTTCGTCAACCTCTATGGCTATAGTGCACTGATGTACAATCAGGGTGTTAGCTTCTCTGCCGAGCAGTGGGCTACATACGCCAGCGAGTTCAAGGCGTGGAATATCGATAAGGAGAACGACTACACGTTCTGCGCACTTGCTGTGGATGCCAACGGCGACTGGGTGAAGGCTTCTGTGGACAATGTTCACATCAAGCCGGCGGCAGCCAACGATTGCCCCGAGGTGGATGTCACCAATTATAAGGTTGGCAACGGCGACCTCGCCATACAGTACACCATCAAGTCGAAGGCTCCGTCTATCAAGAGCGCACGTATGCTCGTGATGAAGGAGTGGGATTGGGACAACGCTCTGAACGAGTATCAGGTTGAGACTCCGTCTATGGCATGGGCTGACTTTATGGCTACTACCGACAAGGCTGAGGATGTAACAGAGCTTGTGAAGCAGTTTAACGGCAAGTTCACGTTCACGAGGAGCTTCTCTGACGCTGAGCGTGACTGGTACGTAGCTGTCCTCGCTGTCACCGACGATTACGGCACAACCGTCACACGCAGCACATTCCACTCGCACATCACTGATGCCGAGTTTGGAACGCTCTCAAAGACATTCCCAAAGAAGTAAGGGAGCGAGAGACTGTATGGCTTTAGGATGTTCAGGTGCTATGGTTTTTTCTAGATATTCTAGTCTTTCTAGATATTCTAGTCTTTCTAGTTTTTCTAGTTTTTCTAGATATTAAACCCTTGCTCCGCTCTACACGACAATAAAAAAAGAAGTTTCGCAAGCCTGTCGGCTTGCGAAACTTCTTTTTTATAACCAGCCATCTTTTAGGCAGCCGGCTTTAGATAGCCGGTTTTAGGCAGCCTGCTTTAGGCTGCGTGGGTATGACAAGATGCCATACCCTCCTGATATTACTTCACGACAATCTTCTTGCCAGCTGCGATGTACACGCCTTTGGCGAGGCTTACGAAGCGGTTGCCCTGCACGCTACCTGCGAATACACGTGCACCGCTGATGTTGTACACCTCAACGTGCTGTGTTTCGGGTGCTACGAGGAGCACGCCGCCTTTCTGTGCGTAGACATCGAGAGAAGACTCGTTGCTCTTCACGTCGCTAATAGTAGAGAAGATGTTACCCTCGTCGTCTTTCTGGTACAGACGCACATAGTCGAACAGAGTTTCATACTCGAAATTCACGTCCGCATCCTTAGCCCATGAGTTGTTGCCCACGCTCTGGTTCAGTATCACGTAGAACGGTTTGTCGAACGGCCACTGACCCTTGTTGAGCTGAGTCTGAAGCTTCGACTTAGCGTAAGAGAATGCCTTCGCACCGTCAACGTACCATGTGAGCAATGTCGGAGTCCAGTCGAGCGTGATTACGTGGTAGTCGGCAGCATTGGTATATGCGCTTCCAGAGTTGGGCAGAGCCAGATGCAGATCGTATGTGCAGTGGGTATGCACCGTATGATATGTCTTGTTCTCGGTGTCTATCTGCTCCCAGATATCTATCTCTCCGGCGTTAGGCCAGCCTGCAGAGTTGTCCTGCGGCATGAGCCAGAAAGCCGGGAAGTTGCCTACGTGAGGAGTGGTGCGCAGACGGCCCTCGATGCGTCCGTATGTGAAGTACATCTTATCCGAGCTTTCGATAGCACCGCTGATCATATCCACGTTGCCCTCTTCGGCGATGGTGTTCTTGATGCAGCGTGTGACGAGCTTGCCGTCGCGTATGAAGGCTGTCTTCTGCTGTCCCTCAGCGGTCTGCGAGGTGAAGCGCTTCCATGTCGGGTTCTCGCGTGTGCAGTTGTGCCATACGTTAGCGTTAGGCAGCGAGTAGTCCTTGCCGTCGAACTCATCAGCGAAGCGCAGCTTGTACTCCTCTGTGCCGTCAGCCTCGAACAGAGCAGACACGCGCACATCGCCGTTCACCTTAGCTGCGTCGATGGTGAAGTCCTCTTCATTCTTAGCATCCTTCACCTCGTATTCCTCCCACTGACGGTTGCCGTTGATGTACTGCTTTCCGTCGAGGTTGTGACCGTGACGCACGGTGATGCTCTTTACGTTGTAGCCTGCTGCAGGAGCGAGCGGCATAAGGCTGAGCTGTGAACCGAACTCTACGGTTTTGCCCACGCCGCTGTTGCCATTTCCTACGATATGACCGCCGCGTGAGTCGATGTCGAGACTGCCCTTATCGTTGTGGATGTTCAGCAGGAAGTCGACAATATATCCGTTGTAGTTGTCAATGTGCAAAGCGTCAGACATGCTATAGTCGCCAGCAGGGTCGATGTTGTTCTTGTCTATCTTCAGACGAGCGCGATAAACACCGGTAGGCAAGTCGTCGGGGATAGTAAACGACGGCATTGCGGTTGTTGTGCCCGCAGCTTCGCCGTTGCTGTTCTTGCCGTTATACGCAGAGAAGCTCACGAGTTCGCTGCCAACAACAGGCTTTCCGGTTTCGTCGAGCGGCGTTGTGAACGCTGCATCCTGATTGTAGTCGATGTAGAGATATGCGCCCATCTCGGTGTCGCCAGTGAATGCGATGCCCGGTGTGAGCACATCGCCCGGCTTGGCGTTCACTTCCTTAGTGAGAGCGTCGCGATAAACGGTAGTGCCCTCAGGGATAGCGATAGCCGACTTCTTGCCAGCCTTGTTCGTAATAGAGAACTCTGTGAGGCTGTTGGCTGTAGGATTCATCTGGGCGAGATCCTTCTCGAAGTTGAGCGCGTAGTTGTCGCCCGAAGTATTGCCTTCGGCTGCGAAGTTCACGGTTATTTCAACGTCGCCGTCGATGTAGTGTGCAGGTATGGTGAGCTTGTTGTCCTTGGCAGAGTAAGCCATGATGGTGTTCTCCTGCCACTGGCGCAGTCCGTCGACAACCGCCTCGCCGTCCAGGCAGTATCCGTGTTTGATGCTGAGCGAACTGAAGTCGTAACCGTCCTTCACGACGACAGCGATAGTGAGGTCTTTTCCAAATTCTACGTCCTGATTGTTCAGCTCTGCGCTGTAGTCGGCAAGCGAGAGAGTGCCCTTCTTGTAGTCAGCACCCTTCACCGTTACGTGTGCCGTCTCGCCATGCACGTTGATGCGTGTGTCTACAATCACGCCACCATTCTTCTTTATACCATTGCTACTGATGTTTCCGCCAGGGTCAACGCTGTCCCAGTCTACCTTGTAGCGCATACGATAGATGCCAGGTTTAGCATCTGTGGGGATAGCGAACGACGGCGGATTGATGCTTGGCTCGCCACTTACGGTTGCGCCCTTGCTGTCCTTGTTCTTGTACATGGAGTAGGTCATAAGGTCCTTCATGGCGTTCACACCATTATCGTCGTAGTCGACATCGTATTTGCCGTCCTTACCGAAGTCGATATATGCGTATCCGCACATCCACGTACCTTTCCAATTAAATCCAACCGAAACCGTCTCGCCAATCTTGGCGCGCAGACAGTCGTCGAGGCGTTTGATGTACAGACGCTTCTCTGTCTTCTGGTTTACGTCAATCTGCTGTGTGCCGTGGCTGCTTGAGAGCAGAATAGCGTTGGTGTAGCGCCCCGTGTTCGTAGCAGCCTCGTTCTCGTCGAAGTTGACGGGGTAAGCGCTTTGTGCCAGCACTGCGGCTGGAGTCATCGCTGTCGCCAGTATGAAGGTGGCGATTGCTGTGCGTAGGTTGTTTGTCATAATAATAGTTGTTGTTTATAGTTTGAAAAGGGGATAGCTGTCAGTCTTGACTGCTATCCCCAATATGTGAGTAACGATTAGTTTACTTTACGAGCACCTTCTCGCCGTTTACGACGTAAACGCCTTTGTGTGCGCAGATTGTCTGTGTGCCCTCTACTGTTCCGTTGAACAGAGTGCTGCCCTGCACGCTTACGATGTCTACGTGTGTCGGAACAGATGCTGTGAGAGTCATCTCGCCCTGACCTGCCTTCACTTCGAATGCCTTCACTGTAGCGTCGTTAACGCTTGTGGGGTCGCTTTTGAAGAATGGCACGATGCGGATATCGCCGTCTACGCAGTTAGCAGGGATTGTGTACTCGTTGTTTACGAACTGCGAAGCCTGCACTACGAACTCTTTCCACTGTTGGTTTTCGTTCTTTGTGCTTGCACCCTCGAGGTTGTAGCCGTGGCGGATCTTCATGTAGTCGAGCACGAAGCCTTCTGCCGGCTTCGACTTGATGACAAATGCCTGACCGAACGGAGTAGTGCGACCGGTGAGCTGCTTGCCGTCTGCAAGGAGTACGTCGCCGTTCAAGCCGCCACCATTCTCTTCTGTAGCACGGAAAAGATTAACTTCGTCGTTGTGGATGTTCACGAGTACGTCAATCAGCGCGCCACCGTTGTTTGTGATGAGGTTTCCCGTTGCGGTGCTGCCGCCTGGATCTACATTGTCCCAGTCCACCTTGTAGCGCATACGATAGATGCCCGGCTTCATGTCGTCGTCAATTTTGAACGAAGGAAGACCAACACCGCAGTCGCCGCTTGCTCTGCTGCCTGCACTATTCTTGTCCTTATAGTAAGAGTAAGAAACAAGGTCGCGTGCATTTGTTACGTCGCTGTTGGTGTAATCAACGTCAAACTTACCGTTGTCGTCCTTGTCGAGGTAAGCATATCCGTGCATCCATTCGCCTTTCCAGTCAATAGTCGGAGTGACGGTCTCGCCTGGCTTTGCAAGGAAGATGTTCTCGGTCTTGTTGAAGTAGAGCTTCTTGTCAGAGTTCTGGTTGATAGCTACGCTCTGTGAACCGAGCTTAACATTCTTTACATAGCGCGCGTCACCACGTGTGTGAGCTGTTGATTCCTCGTAGTTGATTGGGTAAACCGACTTAGAGAAGAATGGGTTAGCCTTGCTGCTGAGTGTGATGTCGTCGATGAACACGGCGAAGTCGCTCATCTGGTTGTGTGGCGACTGGCGGTCTACCACTACGAGAAGGCTCTTGATGTTGATGCCGTTAGCACCCATGATTGGGAACACTACGTCCTGCCATGCGCCTGCGTGCACATTGCTTGTAGGCACGCTCCAGAACTGCTCTGTTGTAGCGGGCTGCCAAGGGCGGTCTTCGCGGTTGCCAAGTCCGATGAGCATCACCGGAGCGTCCTGCGTAGAGTAGAACTTAACGTGTACGTACTGGGTCTCACGCTTCAGTGCGAGCGGCTCCTTCAGCTCAACAAGTGCGCCGAAAGTGTTGCTGCCATAGCGTGAACGCTGCACGCCGAGGATCTTCGACGATTCGTTCGGAGCGTAGCCCAGCGCGTCGTCCACTGCGTTAAGATCGTTTTCTACAACCTGCACGTTGCCCGTGAGCTTGCTGAGGTTGAAGGGTGAGGTAGGGCATGTGTCGTATGCACGAACACTCTTGTAGCTCTCTGTTGTCTCAAAGTCGCAGAGAGTCTTGTCCTGCTGTGCCACGGCTGCGATAGGGAAGAACAGACCGGCGAGGCACATATATTTCATTATGTTCATTGTTTCTTTGTTTTTTAGTTGATGGAGTAAGGGGTTTGTTTAGAACACTTCTACAGTGTGGAGCAGCGGGCAAGCCTTTGCGTTCTCGATAGTGATGCGTACAGACTTAGCCTTGAAGCCACTTGCAGAGTAGTTGGTTGTAGAGCCGTTGAGCGGGATGATGCGCTTGTAGCCTACGGTTGTCATTGTCTGACCGTTGCCGCGCTCGGTGTATGTTACGCCGTCCTCGCTGGTCTCAATCTTGAACTTCTTCACGCGCTGTCCGAGCTTGATGTACTCCATGAGCGATACGTAGCGCACGGTCTGCGGTGTGTCCCAGCTAAGCTCGATGACAGCCGATGTGCGTCCGTCGGGAGCAGCCCAATATGTGTCCTTGTTGCCGTCGGTAAGATTCTTTGCGTCGTAGTTGCCCTTGCCCATGGCCTCGCGAGTGCAGTCGGTTGTTACTTTAGCTGTCTTTGCAAGGTCTGTGCCGAGACGCTGGTCGAGCAGCTTGCCGAGATCCTCCATGATTGTTACGAGGCTCTGGTCGATAACGCCTGCCTTGTTCGGTGGGAGGTTGAGAAGGAATGTAGCGTTGCGGCCCACTGTCTCAAGGTACATCTGGAAGAGGCGTTCTGCCGATTTCGCTTCGTTGTTCTTTTTCGAATCCCAAAACCAGCCCTTTGTCGACTTGGCGTCGCTCTCGCCGGCAGCCCACTGCCATGCGTTCTCGTTGCCCGACTCTGCATCGCCCATCGACCAACAAGTCTCACCAGACACGCCGTCCTCGTTACCAATCCAGCGTGCTTCGCCGCCAACGCCCCACATGATTACGTTCGGCAGGAGGTTGTGGATAGAGTCGCGCAGGTTAGGAATGTCGTAGTAAGTCTGTGCGTTGTCGATAGTGCGCTTCTGCGAAGAAGTGTAGCTGCCGTAGCCGCCATCGTGGTCACCGCCGGTAGCGCCGTCGAACCACATCTCAAACTGGTCGTCGCCGTACTTAGCAAGCTCAGCACACTGTGGAAGGAACACGAGCTTTGCATACTCGTCGGTGTAGTTGCCGTTGTTGTCCTTCTTGCCCCAGTATTGGCTTGACATATCCCACGGCGAGATGTAGAAGCCGTACTTCATCTTCAAAGCGCGTGCTGCCTCAGCGAACTCCTTAGGAATATCTACGTTCTTGCCGTAGCCCGATGAGTTGCGTGTGCAGTGTTCTGTCGTAGCTGTAGGCCAGAGGCAGAAGCCATCGTGGTGCTTAACAACGGCGATACCGCCTCTCATACCAGCCTTCTGTGCTACTTCGAGCCACTGTTTCGGGTCTGGCTTCTGTGTAGGAGCGAATACAGTCTCGCGCTCCATGCCCGAACCCCACTCCTCGTTGGTGTAGGTGTTCATGCCGTAGTGGAAGAAAGCGTAGAATTCGGTTTCGTTCCACTTGAGCTGACGCTCGCTTGGTACTGGGTAGACTGGAGCCGGTGTGTTGTCAGGATTGCTCACGCTCTCCTCAACCAGCTTGAAGTTGTTCTGTGCTGACAAAGTGCCAGGCGCTGCAGCTGCTAAGCACAGTGCAGAGAACAATGTGTAGATTTTCTTCATATTATTTTGATTTGTTTAGAAATAACAATTTGGTTCTTAGGTCATTCTGGGTTGCAAAGTTACGAATAATAATTCGTATTATAGTAATGTGGTGTGTTAAATTTGCGATAAATATTAAGATGTAATCATGGGAGTATTCAGGGGGTGCAGTTAGGGGGTGCAGTTGTCTCAACTGCACCATTCTGCTTTGTTGGTGCAGTTGAGACAACTGCACCCCCTGAAAATCCTATTTAGTTATTTCGATGCGGAACGTAGACGCCGGCAGCTTCGCGCCGTTCACGAGGTTGGCGCGTGTGAAAGGCTGCCATCCGTAGCGCACGAAGCGCGGATGTGTCACGCCCTCAGCCATCACTACCACGGTGTTGCCTTCAATGCGTGCCTCGGCAGGCTTGTAGAGTCCTTCTTCCTCGGCTATCTCGAATGTCAACGGGTGCTTACCGTCGGAGGTAGAGAGTCCGTCGGCGTAGTCGAAGGTGAGGCGCACGATGCCGTCGCCAACCACCGACGCTTCCTTCACGGCAGGTCCACTCGGCACAACATTTGAGAAATCGTAGAGGTTATGCAGAGCGATGCGAGCCAAACGTTCGCCCACGGGCTGCTTGCGTGTGGGGTGAACGTTGAGCGAGTCGCCCATGTCCGACGACACAGCCATTGCTACGTGCGGCAGTTCGCTCTGCAGACGGCGCTGACTGTCGCGGAACCACTGCCACGGCAGACGATCCATGCTCGAGAGTTGCACATAATAGAACGGCAGTTCGGCATCGTTCCAGTTGCGTCGCCATCCTTCGACGAGCAACTTGAACAGACGCTCGTGAGTGGTGAAGTTCTGTGCGTTCGACTCGCCCTGATACCACAGTACGCCCTTTATGGGGAACTGCTGAAGCGGCTCTATCGCCGACTCGTAGAGGTAGCAAGGGTCGTAGGGATGGCGTTGCAACTTCATGTCGGCAGTCTTCTTCATGTTCAGTGCGGCACGCTCGCGCACCCAAGGCTGCACGAAGTCGTTGTTAGTCCAGTTGCGCATGATTTGTGGAAATTGTGCGTCGAGGTCGGCACGGTCTACCCACGCCTCCGTCGGCGAGCCGCCCACGGCGTTGCAGATGAGGCCCACGGCACACTGCAGGCTGTCCTGCAGCATAGAGCCGAAGTAGTAGGCGATGGCAGAGAAGTCCTTCGCTGTCTCGGGCGAGCAGACCGTCCACTTCGTGTCGGCGAAGTACTTTAGGTGGTTTATAGAGTCGAGCGCAGCTGCGTCCCACTCAACAGGATTGGTGCGCCAGCGTGCTTTCATGTCGAAGAAGCGTATGTTCGGGTTCTTCGCTTTCGGTATGTCGCGCTTTGCGGTGGCAGCCTCGTGCAACATGAACTCCATGTTCGACTGTCCGGAGCAGAGCCACACCTCGCCGAACGCCACATTATTATATACGAGCTGCTTCTCGTCGGTGCTGATGGTCAGCGTGAGGTTGTTCTCGGCACGTTGCGGATGCAGCGTAACCTGCCAACGTCCGTTGTCGTCGGCAGTGGCCGTAGCCGTCTGTACCTCTGTCTTCAGCGCACGCACACGTCGTGGCTGTTCGCCCTTCTTGCGCTTTCCGCCGTTCTGCACCTTGCCCTTCGCTGCGTCGGGGCGTGTGATGTTGACCGTCACCTTCTCGCCGGCGTTGGCAGTGCCGTGGATGGTCAGCGCGCGGTTGCGCTGCAGCACCATGTTGTCCGAGTAGGTGATGGGCATCTGCAGACCGCCGTAGTTGCCTAATATTGCCGAGTAGACGGTGCGTGCGAGCATCGTAGCACCCTCCTTGTTAGGATGTACGGCGTCGGGGATGAGTTGTGGATACGCATAGAGCGGTTTATGGAAGTCGATGAGCTGCGCCTTTCCGACGCGAGCTACGGTCTTGATAGCCTCCTGAATTTCCTCTTGCCACTGTTGCGTGCCGCTTTCAAAGCGCGGGTGGTTGTGAGTGATGGGCGAGAGGAGTGCGATGATGATGCGGCACTTCGGGTTCTCCTGGCGCAGTGTGTCGATGAGAGCGAGGTAGTCGCTCACGAACTCGTCGCGATAGTAGGGCCAGTTGCGTGGGTCGGTGTCGTTTACGCCGAGGTGTATCACAGCGATGTCGCCCTTGAAAGCCTTCGCCTTAGCCCATTCCTCTTGAGCTATGTAGGGTCGATGTCCGTGGCGGAGCAGTGTGGCGCCCGACTTTCCGAAGTTGCCCACTTCGTAGCCGTCGCCCAACATCTGCTGCAGCTGCGCAGGATACGACTCTGTAGCAGGGTCGGCGAGCGTCATGCCGTATGTAATGCTGTTGCCTACGCACGCCACGCGTGTCTTCTCGAGGTAGATACGTTTCGGCACGCGCGCGTTGACTGCAAGCGGAAGCGCAAGCAGCAATGCGAGTGTTAGCGCAAGGTATGTCTTGTTGATTGCTTTCATATTAATATGTTATAGCTGAGAATGTTATTAATCGAGTGGTTGTTAGAATAGAATAAGACAAGAAGTAGGGCGGAAGTTAAATAAACTCCTCGCCCTTTTTCATTTGTATTTCGTTTACGAGTCGGCGCACATTCGCCGATGAGTCCTCCTTACGACAGATGAGTAGCACGTTCTTCTCTTCGGCTACGATGAACCCGTCGAGTCCGGAGATTACCGCCATGCGGTCCTTCGGCAGTTTGATGACGTTGTTGTGTGCATCGTCGAGCAGCACGTCGCTGTCTATAACTACGTTGTCGCCCTCGCCCTTTTGCATTGCTTCGTAGATGCTATGCCACGTTCCGAGGTCAGCCCAGCCGAAGTTGCACTTCAGCATACACACATTCTCCGACTTCTCGAGTATGCCGTAGTCGACGGTGATGTTCGGGTATGAAGGAAAGTGTTCGTGTATGTATCGGTTCTCCTCTTCGTAGTCGAACTCTTCGCCAGCGTGTATCTCGTCGTACTTACGCAGCACTGTGGGCAGCAACTCTCTGAAGCAGTCGAGCAGATAGCGTGCATTGGCGAGGAAAATGCCCGTGTTCCAGTAGAACTCGCCGCTGTTGACGAACATCTGTGCAAACTCGCGTTCGGGTTTCTCCGTGAACGACTGCACCTTGAACACGCCTTCCTCCACCTCGTCGCCCATCTGTATGTAGCCGTAGCCAGGCTCGGGGCGCGTTGGTTTCAGTCCGAGCGTGAGCAGATGCTGCCGCTTTGCTGCGAAGTCGAAGCCGCGGTTGATGCATTTGGCGAATGCCTCGTCGCCGATGATAGCCTGGTCGGACGGTGCCACAACGATGTTGGCATCGGGGTTGATGCACATGATGCGGTGCGCACACCATGCTACGCTCGGGGCTGTGCCGCGCTGTATAGGCTCTGCGAGTAGGTGGTCGGGAGCGAGTTCGGGCAACTGTTCGCGTACGAGATCGACGTATGCGTCGTTCGTGTTCACGTATATATTCTCTATGGGCACAATCTGTGCGAAACGGTCGTAAGTGACCTGAAGCTGAGTGCGTCCACATCCGAAGAAGTCGATGAACTGTTTAGGCTTGCTCTCGCGGCTGCATGGCCATAGGCGGCGTCCCTTGCCACCGGCGAGTATTACACAGTAGTTATTGCTTGTATTGTTCATGTTGTTGGTTTTTATTAGTAGATTAATGGATTTTCTTCTGCGTTATTATCTGCTATAATAACGCAGATTTCGTGCCATTATTGTATTTTTTCAGTAGCTAATTTCGCCATTACTCGCTGTTTATTTCTTCAGTACGGCTCTTGCTATGAACCATGCGTGCATGGCGAGCGTTGTAAGCAGTCCGTAGTGGCGGCGCATGATGCGGAAGCGCTCGAAGAGTGAGGCGCGGTGGTTCTTGTTCGTCATGCCTCCGTCGAGGTAGTCAGCCACCACTTCCGGCAGTCGCAAGAGCTGCAAGTGCTCACGTTCGGCGTGTTCCATAATGCGTATACACCAGTCGACATCGGCAGAGAAGCGATAGCGCAGGTCGTATGGTGTGGCGCGTGCTATGTCGGTGCGTGCGTAGAACGCCTGGTGGCACACCAACATACCGTGGCGGAACGAACGCCAGTTGAGGTTGTCGGGTGGTGCGAGTCGGCGTGGATGCAGCACGATGCCCTTATCGTCGACGATGTTGGTGTCGCCGTAGAGCACGGCAGGCAGTTTTCCGTCGGAACGTTCGTTCACGTCGTTGGATATCTTCTCGAGTGTTGTGTCGTCGGGCAGCGAGTCGCCGGCGTTGAGGAACACGACATAGTCGCCCGTTGCGAGTCGTAGTCCCTTGTTCATAGCGTCGTACAGACCGCGGTCGGGTTCGGAGATGATGCGCACCTCGTGCTCCGTCTCCTCCTCCAGGCTGCGTTGGCGGTAAGCCTCTGCCACCTTTACGGTGTCGTCTTTCGACGCTCCGTCGATAATCAAGTGCTCTACTGGCGCCCACGTTTGGTTGAGTATGCTGTCGAGCGTAGGCTTGATGACCTCAGCTGCGTTGTAGGTGCAGGTTATAATTGTGAATTTTATCATGTCAATTAAATAATATATCGTTTGAGAGCGATCAGCTCGTTGTAGACCTCTATGTATCTCATCGCCACCGACTGCTGCGAGTAGTTGTGTGCCACCTTGTGCAGGCAGTTTGCTGCGAGTTCGTTGCTGTCAGCCTCGAAGAGCGTCCAGCGTATGCCCTCGGCGAGGTCGGCAGCGTCCTTGAAGTTAGCTACGTAGCCGTTGTGCTTATGGTCTATCATCTCCGGAATGCCCCCGACGCGGAAGCCCACGCTTGGCACTCCGCACGCCATCGCCTCCATAATGGTGTTCGGGAGGTTGTCCTCGAGCGAGGGCAGCACGTAGACATCGGCAGCGTTGTACACATTAGCTATCTGCTGCGCGTCGCTGATGTAGCCCAATGGGTACGACGGGATGTGCAGTTGTTCGGCTATCTCGTCGGCATTTGCGCCGAGTATAGCCACAGCGGTGTTGCTCTTGAACTGCGGGTTGCTGTCGGCGAGGCGGTTGATAGCCTCTATGAAGTAGGCTGCGCCCTTGCGCTCGTTGGTCACCTTCTGCGACACGAACAGCACGATGCGTCCCTCCTCGGGCAGCCCCGTCTGCTGGCGTGCCTTTGTGCGGTCGGCAGGGCAGAACACACGTGTGTCGATGGTGTTGGGTATCGACACGATGCTCTCGCCGGAGAGCAATGCGCTCTGTCGGGCTTGTGCTTCCAGCCAGCGGCTACACGTCACAAAGTGGATGTTATTGCCTTCGTACAGTGCCTTCTTGCGCTTCCATATCTTGCGCGAGAGGTCGTCGATAGCTCCTCCGCCTGGCAACAGCTTGCAGTTGTGACACACCGTGCGGAATGCTCCGCAGCTGCGTGCGTAGTGGCAGATGCCTGTGGCGGGCCATAGGTCGTGCATGGTCCACACTATCGGCTTGCCGCTCTTGACAATCTTGCGTATGGAGCTGAGCGAGAGCATGCCTTGGTTTATCCAGTTGAGATGAATGATGTCGGCTTCGCGGAACTCGGGCAGACTTGTGATGTCCGATCCGGCGCTTGCCGTGTCTATTTCAAAGAGATGATTCTTGGAGAAATACAAATGGCGGAAGATAGAAAGGCGTTCGCGCAGAAAATGCCATTTGTATAGCCAATGATGAGGCATCTGAGAGACGGTGACGTGGTTGGTCTGCTTCTCGGCTACCAACATCTTCGCCTTTACTCCGTTTCTCTGCAGAGCTTCCATGAGACGGTTGGCTGCAACGGCAGCACCACCATTTGTCTCGCTTGTGTTTATGATGAGTACTCTCATAAGTATTAAGTTGTGACTACAAAGATAATGTAAATCGGTGGTAGTACAAAACGAAATCAGCCATTTATGAAAAAAATAACAATAGTTTTTGTAGTTTATGAAAAAATCAGTAATTTAGCACAAATTACGTTTCTCTTCAAACGTATAATATACGCATAATGACAAACAAACAACTCACTTTTGCCTTCTTCGGCAATACTTTCCAACTGCGCAAGTCGACTTCTTTGGCTCGTGCGCTCGACTATCTTCGTTCTCGCGATGAGCGCGTGATATTCGACCGCCCGTTCCGCGACTTCCTTATGCACGACCAGCATCTCGACCTCTCCGATGTTGAGGTGTTCGACGGTGATGATTTTGATGCCGATTACGCCGTGTCTATCGGTGGCGACGGCACGTTCCTGAAGACTGCGGTGCGCATCGGCTGCAAGAATACGCCCATCGTGGGCATAAACATGGGACGCTTGGGTTTCCTCGCTGACGTGCTGCCCGACGAGGTGGAGACCGCTCTCGCTGCAATCATCGAGGGCGACTACAAGATAGAACGCCACACGGCGATAGAGATACGTACGCATGGTGGCGACTTCGAGGGTTGTCACTACGCACTGAATGATATTGCGGTGCTGAAACGCGACAACGCTTCGATGATCAGCATACGCACGAGCATCGACGACTCGTTTCTTGTTACGTATCAAGCCGATGGACTGGTGGTATGTACGCCTACCGGCTCGACGGCTTACTCGCTGTCGAACGGTGGACCAATCATCGTGCCGCAGACGAGCACGCTATGCCTCACGCCAGTGGCTCCGCACAGCCTGAACGTGCGTCCGGTGGTTATCTCGGACAACAGTAGGGTGGAGCTGCAGGTGGAGTCGCGCTCGCACAACTTCCTCGTGGCGGTAGACGGACGCAGCTATACCATGCACGAGGGCACAACGGTGAGCATACAGAAGGCACCGTTCTCAACGCTGATAATGAAGCCGAACAACAGAAACTACTTCTCATCGCTCAGAGAGAAGATGATGTGGGGAGCGGATAAGCGTTAGCGACGTGCCGTCGCTAATGCAATCTTGAATGTTGAATTATCCGTAGCGAAGGCAACCGACCGTAGGAGGCTACGGCATTCCTGCCGTAGCCATTGTAGTCTGTAGTACTAATTATTACAACTACTTGCTATGCCTACGGCAAGAATGCCGTAGGCTCCTACAGTTAGTATACTAAATATTTTTTACAGCAATAAATGAAGATAAAGACCTCGGACAAATACACGGTGAAGCAGATACTGCGCTGGCTCTGGCAGGCATGGCGCGGCAATCGGCTCCAGGCGACGTTGAACGCGTTGCTTGGCGTGGCTGACGTGGTGCTCAGCCTGGCGCAGGTGTGGGCGGTGAAGCACGCCATCGACGTGGCTTCGGGCTCCGACCGCGGTTCTATCCATTGGGCTGTGGGCATCATGGGCGCACTGATACTGCTCAACTTTGCGGTGAATATCTCGGGGGTATGGGTGCGTAATCTGCTCGGAGTGCGTGCGCAGAACCGTATGCAGCAAGCCGCGTTGCGACGCATACTGCAGTCGGAGTGGCATAGCCGCGAGCACTTCCACTCGGGCGACGTGCTCAACCGCTTGGAACTTGACGTGTCGAACGTCGTGACGTTCCTCACCGAGACGTTGCCGAGCACGCTCTCCACCGTACTCATGTTCGTGGGTGCTTTCGCTTGCATGTATCTGATGGACAGCACGTTGGCGCTTATACTCGTGGTGATGATACCTCTCTTTGTGCTTGTAAGCAAAGTGTACATGCGCCGTATGCGCCGCCTCTCACGCCGTGTGCGTGAGTCGGATAGTAAGGTGCAGTCGTCAATGCAGGAGAGTGTGCAGCACCGCATGGTGGTGAAGACCTTGGAGGCGACGCAGACGATGGTGGAGCGTCTTGAGACGACACAGTCGGAGCTGCGCCAGAACGTCGTCAACCGCACAAAGTTCTCCGTTCTCTCCAACTTTATCCTCAACTTCGGATTTGCTTCGGGCTATCTCTTGGCGTTCCTCTGGGCAGCGGTGCGTATGCAGGCTGGCACGCTGACATTCGGCGGCATGACCGCCTTCCTGCAGCTCGTCAACCGCATACAGTCGCCGGCACGCACACTGACGAAGCTCGTGCCAGCCTTCGTCAGTGTCTTCACCGCTGCAGAGCGACTCATGGAGCTTGAGGAGGAACCGCGCGAGCCCGAAGGCGAGCCTATTCGGTTTGCCGACTCCTGCGGAATACGCCTTGAGAACGTCACCTATCGCTACGAGGACGGCACACGCGACATTATCAGAAACCTCTCGTTCGACTTCCGTCCGGGGTCGACAACGGCTATCCTCGGCGAGACGGGTGCCGGAAAGACAACACTCGTGCGTATGCTGCTTGCGCTGATGCGTCCGAAGAGCGGACATATATATATGTATGATGCTGATGGCGAGAAGGAACTGACACCGCTGATGCGTTGCAACTTTGTGTACGTACCGCAGGGCAATACGCTTCTGAGTGGTACGATACGCGAGAATTTGTTGCTTGGCGACGCTACGGCGACGGATGAGATGATGCGTGAGGCACTTAGAAAGAGTTGCGCCGAGTTTGTCTTTAATCTGCCCGACGGGCTCGACACCCACTGCAGCGAGTGTGGCGGCGGACTCTCCGAGGGTCAGGCGCAGCGCATAGCAATTGCTCGTGCGTTGCTCCGCAATCGCGCCGTGCTCGTGTTCGACGAGGCAACGTCGGCTCTCGATAGCGAGACGGAGTGTCGTCTGCTACGCAATATTCTGGACGATGACACGCACACCGTGATATTCATAACGCATCGTCCGGCAGTGTTAGAGTATTGTAGTCAGCAGCTTGTTATTTAAAAATATACTTGAAAACATGCTTTTTCACGTCGCGCGTCGACCGACGCAGACATCCGCATCGACCGGCGCAGACATCCGCACCGACCGACGCAGACATCCGCACCGACCGACGCAGACATCCGCATCGACCGACGCAGACATCCGTATCGACCGACGCGGATGGCTTTTCTGTTACTTTACATGCGCTCCGGTACCTCGATACCGAGCAGTGCCATGCCGTTCTTCAGCGTCTTGCCTACGTTCTGAGCGAGCACGAGGCGCACCACCTTCTCCTCTTCGGTGTCGGCACCGAGGATAGAGTAGTCGTGGTAGAACTGGTTGAACGCCTTTGTCAGCTCGTAGCAGTAGTTGGCGATGCCGCTTGGCGAGTAGTCCTTGCCAGCCTGCTCTACAGCCGCACCGAACTCGTTGAGCTTCTGTATAAGCTCAATCTCCTTCTCGTTGAGCGGCATTGTGCCGGCGAGAGTAGCCGGGATGTTGATGCCCTCAGCCTGAGCCTTGCGCAGGATAGAGCGGATGCGTGCGTATGTGTACTGTATGAACGGACCGGTGTTGCCGTTGAAGTCGATCGACTCCTCTGGGTTGAAGAGCATGTTCTTGCGAGCGTCAACCTTAAGGATGAAGTACTTCAGCGCGCCGAGACCCACGATGCGAGCAATCTCGTTGCGTTCCTCCTCGCTCATGTCCTTGAACTTGCCCAGCTCCTCGCTTGTCTGCTTGGCGTCAGCCACCATAGCTGCAATCAAGTCGTCGGCATCTACCACCGTACCCTCGCGGCTCTTCATCTTGCCGTTAGGCAGCTCCACCATACCGTAAGAGAAGTGTACGAGCTCCTTGCCCCACTTGAAGCCGAGGCGGTCGAGTAGGATAGAAAGCACCTGGAAGTGGTAGTTCTGCTCGTTGCCCACGACGTAGATCATCTTGTCAATTGGGAAGTCGTTGAAGCGCATCTCGGCTGTGCCGATGTCCTGAGTCATGTACACGCTGGTGCCATCGCTGCGCAGCAGCAGCTTCTGGTCAAGACCCTCGTCGGTGAGGTCAGCCCATACGGAGTTGTCATCCTTGCGGAAGAACAGGCCCTTAGCCAATCCCTCTTCCACCTTCTTCTTGCCTACGAGGTAGGTGTTCGACTCGTAGTATATCTTGTCGAAGCCCACGCCGAGTGCCTTATATGTCTCGTCGAAGCCAGCATATACCCAGTCGTTCATCTTCTTCCAGAGCGCACGCACCTCGGGGTCGTTCTGCTCCCACTTCACGAGCATCTCGTGAGCCTCCTTGATGAGCGGCGACTCTTCCTTCGCCTTCTTCTCAGCCTGCTCCTCGTCTATGCCATCAGCCACGTATTTAGCCTTCAGTTCAGCCACCTCAGCACGGTAGTGCTTGTCGAACGCCACGTAGTAGTCGCCGATGAGGTGGTCGCCTTTCTTGCCCGAAGTCTCAGGTGTTTCGCCGTTGCCGAACTTCAGCCAAGCCAGCATCGATTTGCAGATGTGGATGCCGCGGTCGTTCACGATGTTGGTCTTCACCACGCGGTTGCCGTTAGCCTCCATGATCTGCGCCAGCGACCAGCCGAGCAGGTTGTTGCGCACGTGTCCGAGGTGGAGCGGTTTGTTGGTGTTGGGCGACGAGTACTCGATCATCACGAGTGGCGAAGCCTCAGTGACGGGTTTCTCGCCGAACTTCTCGTTTAGGTTCATCTCGTTGAGCAGCGCGAGCCACGCCTTCTTGTCGATGACGAGGTTGAGGAAACCGCCCACAGCGTTGAAGTCGGCGATAGCCTCGCAGTTCTGCTTGATGTACTCGCCAATCTCGCGTGCCGTCTCGTCGGGCTTCTTGCGCGAAATCTTAAGGAACGGGAACACTACGAGCGTGAGGTTGCCCTCAAACTCCTTCTTGGTCTTCTGAAGCTGCACCATCTTTTCGGGCACTTCCTGACCGTAAAGCTCTTTCACTGCCGCCAGGGCAGCGTTGATAATCTGCTGTTCTATTGTCATTGTTTCTTTGTATTTTTATTCTGTTTAATCGCTTCAATTACTCTACATTATATCCATTCTACATAGCTTTGAATATATATAATGTGGGAAGTTGAGTGCAAAGTTACGAATATTATCTCATAGAATCCGCATGTTTTAATGATTTTGCACCGAATATGAAAATATCCATCCGTTTTATTTTGATTTCTCGATTATTAATACGATATTTGCCAATGGATATAAATATAAAGTTATGAATAGACTCTCATTAGAACACACGGACGATGCTGTAATTCGCTCTATCAAAGAGACGATTTCCTCTATTATTCCGAAAGATGCCAAGGTTATACTTTTTGGTTCGAGAGCCAGAAATGAAGCTATGGCAAATTCGGATTGGGACATTCTAGTGCTTTTGAATAAGGATAAGGTAGAGGAAGGCGATCACGATGACTATTCATATCCTCTGTGGGAATTAGGTTGGAAAATCAATCAGATGATTCATCCGATAGTATATTCAATGAAGGATTGGGCTATGCGCAAAGGAAGCCCATTTTATGAGAATGTAGAAAGAGAGGGAGTGGAGCTATGTTAGAGACCGAAATGAGAAGAAACGTGATAGCTTATAGGATAGAGAAATCACGCAAGAGTCTTGAAGAGGCGCGCGAGATATCTAAACTGAGATACTGGAATCTTACAGGCAATCGGCTCTATTATAGTGTTTTTCATATGGCATCAGCATTATTGTTAGATAAAGGTTTTACAGCTAAGACTCATGCTGGAGTCATACATCTTATTGGCGAGAAATTCGTAGCCACAGGACTGTTGGACAGGTCTTATGGCAGACTTTTTTCGCGTCTTTACGAGTTGAGGCAGTCTGGCGACTATGACGATATGTACGACGCAACAGAAGAAGAGGTGATGCCCTATTTCGACAGGGTTGAGTCGTTCGTTAGCGAGATGGAAAGGCTTATAACATTCAAATAAGCAAAACGTCAATTGACTACAATTTGCAAACTGCGTATTGCAATACGCCACGCGTACGCCGCAATTTCTGATTATTTAACAAAAATAAGATAATGCGATGCAAATTTTGTACGTGTGAAACATGGGTTTATTGAAGATTTTTAATACCTTTGCGGTGGAAATTAAAGGATAATTCAATTCACATCTAAATAATTATTTTTTAAAAATGGCAAAGTTAGATTTGACACAGTACGGCATTACTGGTTCTACAGTAATCGCTCACAATCCTTCTTACGAGCAGTTGTTCGCAGAGGAGACAAAGGCAGGTCTTGAGGGCTTCGAGGTAGGCCAGCAGACAGAGCTTGGTGCAGTAAACGTAATGACAGGTATCTACACCGGTCGTTCTCCTAAGGACAAGTACATCGTAATGGACGAGAACTCTAAGGACACTGTATGGTGGACTTCAGAGGAGTACAAGAACGATAACCACCCGATGTCTGAGGAAGTTTGGCACAAGGTTAAGGCTATCGCTAAGGAAGAGCTCTGCAACAAGAACCTCTATGTAGTAGACGGTTTCTGCGGTGCTAACAAGGATACACGTATGGCTGTTCGTTTCATCGTTGAGGTTGCTTGGCAGGCTCACTTCGTAACAAACATGTTCATCCGTCCGACAGCAGAGGAACTCGAGCAGTTCGAGCCTGACTTTGTTGTATACAACGCTTCTAAGGCAAAGGTTGCTGACTACAAGGAGCTCGGCCTCCACTCTGAGACTTGTGTAGCATTCAACACAACAAGCCGCGAGCAGGTTATCATCAACACATGGTACGGCGGTGAGATGAAGAAGGGTATGTTCTCTATGATGAACTACTACCTCCCGTTGAAGGGCATCGCTTCTATGCACTGCTCTGCTAACTGCGACAAGAACGGTCAGAACACAGCAATCTTCTTCGGTCTCTCTGGTACAGGTAAGACAACTCTGTCTACCGACCCGAAGCGTCTCCTCATCGGTGACGACGAGCACGGATGGGACGACAACGGCGTGTTCAACTTCGAGGGTGGCTGCTACGCTAAGGTTATCAACCTCGACAAGGAGTCAGAGCCGGACATCTACAACGCTATCCGCCGCGACGCTCTCCTCGAGAACGTAACTGTAGCTGCTGACGGCAAGATCGACTTCGCTGACAAGAGCGTTACTGAGAACACACGTGTTTCTTACCCAATCGATCACATCGAGAACATCCAGCCGGGTTCTTCTGCACCAGCTGCTAAGCAGGTTATCTTCCTCTCAGCTGACGCATTCGGCGTACTGCCTCCAGTATCTATCCTGACACCGGCACAGACTCAGTACTACTTCCTCTCTGGCTTCACAGCTAAGTTGGCAGGTACAGAGCGCGGCATCACAGAGCCGACTCCGACATTCTCAGCTTGCTTCGGTCAGGCATTCCTCGAGCTGCACCCAACTAAGTACGCTCAGGAGCTCGTTAAGAAGATGGAGAAGAACAACGCTAAGGCTTACCTCGTAAACACTGGTTGGAACGGCACAGGCAAGCGTATCTCTATCCGCGACACACGCGGTATCATCGACGCTATCCTCAGCGGTGACATCGACAAGGCTCCTACAAAGCAGATCCCGATGTTCGACTTCAAGGTTCCGACAGAGCTTCCTGGTGTAGCTACTGAGATTCTTGATCCGCGCGACACTTACGCTGACGCTGCTCAGTGGGAGGAGAAGGCTAAGGACCTCGCTGCTCGCTTCATCAAGAACTTCGCTAAGTACACAAACAACGAGGCTGGTAAGGCTCTCGTTGCTGCTGGTCCTCAGCTCTAATCCATACGCAAGTATGGGTCTCACGGCGTAAGCTCTTCACGCTTCAGCGCGAGAGCTTATGACATTCGTAGACATTACGATAAAGACCAAATAAAGAAAAGGTCTGCTTCCCTTGCGGGAGGCAGACCTTTTTATGTTATGATTGTTCTTCCACGGATTGCACCGACCCAGTAGCGTGTTCTCCCACAGATTGCACTGATTTACACAGATGTTTAGGGCGCGCAGTATTTTCCCACAGAACACGCGGAATACACAGAAGTTCTTGCAGGGGGTGCAGCAGTCTCTGCTGCACCGACCTAAATATCTGTGTTGATCCGTGCCATCTGTGGGAGGTTATTTCAAGAATGTGGGTGCGTGGGTATGGCAGAATGCCATACCCTCATACAAAACTTCTGTGCGTTCCGTGCATCTGTGGGAGGTTCTTAGGGCACGGCACGCACTTAATTCAGTCCGTAGTTCTCGTAGCGTTCGAACTGCTGCTTGATGGTTTGTCGTGCGCGGAAGATGTTCACCCTCACTTGCTCCTCTGTGATGCCAAGCACCGCCGCAATCTCCTTGTGCGTCTTGCCCTCCATGTCGCGCAGCTGCATACATGCGCGCTGCTTCTCGGGCAGGGCGTCAATGAGCTGCCGCACAATCTGCACTTTCTCGCGCTGCACGGTGCGCTCGTAGGGGTTAGCCGTCGCCGTGGGGTTGCTCTCCACAGGCGTGTCGTCGAGCGACGCATTCTGGTTCTCGTGCAGCCGCAGTCGGTCGAGTGCCATGTTGCGGCAGACGGTGAGTGCGAACGCCTCGATGTTCTCGATGGTATCCCACGAGTCGCGACGGTTCCAGACACGTATGAGCGTGTCCTGCACGATGTCCTCTGCCTCCTCGCGGCTCAGCGTGATGCGTAGCGCGAGGCGGTAGAGGATATCCTTCATTGGTAATATGTCGCTTGTGAAACTAATCTTTTTCATTCGAGAACTTTTGTTTGTTTTTTAGGAGGGTATGGCATCCTTGCCATACCCACGCTGCCATCTTTTAGGGGGTGCACTTGTCTCCGCTCGGCTTTGCCGCTTGCCAGAGCAAGAAGTGCACCATCATAGTATAAGTGCACCATCCTTGTTAATAGCACCATTTTGTTTATTGGTGCAGCTGGGACAGCTGCACCCCCTGAAGCTGTCTTCGTGAAAATCCGTGCGTTCTGTGGGATGCTCTTTCCAGCAAGAAGGTTTCTGTGTGTTCTGTGCATTCTGTGGGAATATTGATGTTCTCCCACAGATCTCACGGATTGACACAGATGTTGGTTGCGCATGTTCTCCCACGGAATCCACAGAAGTCACAGAAGTTAGGTTGCGTTAGTGGTTGCGTGGGTATGGCAGGATGCCATACCCTCCTAATCCGTGAAAATCTGTGCAATCTGTGGGAGGCCCTCCTCTTCAAGAAGTTTCCGTGCATTCTGTGGGAATATTGATATTCTCCCATATGTATCCCATTCGCTACAGCGTTACGACGAACGTGGTATGGTATCCTGCTTGTGCGCGTTCGGCGAGAGCGAGGTTGCCGCCCTGCGCCATCATCATCTGGCGGGATAGCGATAGCCCGATGCCCGACCCCGTGCGCTTCGTGGTGAAGAACGGCACGAACACCTCGCGTGCCACCTCCGCCGCTATCGGCGTGCCGTCGTTGCTGATGCGCAGCTGCGTGCACTGGTCGGTGCGTCGTGCGCAGATGTCTATATTGTGAGCGCCAGCCTCCGCCGCATTCTTCACGATGTTGGTAAGCACCTGGTGCATCATGCTTGCGTCGGCATGCAGCGTCTGTACGTTGACGAGGTCTACGTGCCATGTGAGGTTGGGGTAGAGCGTTTGCAGATTGGTAACGAGTCGTTGCAGGTCAATCTCCTCGAGGTTCACCGTCTGCAGCTGCGTCATCTTGCGGTAGCTCTCCACGAACGCCGACAGACTGCGACTCGTGTCGTATATCGCCTGGATGCCCTCTTCGAGCGGTGTTCCCTTCACCATCTTGCTGCCGATGTACGCCTGCGTGATGCTCTGTATCGGTGTCACGGCGTTCATTATCTCGTGCGTCAACACGCGCGTCAGCCGCTGCCACGACTCCACCTCGCTGCGCGCCATCAGTTGGTTAATCTCTCCGCCCATCTCGTTGAGCATCTTCTGCAGTTTGCGCTCGCCGGGCATGATGCTGTCCGTAGGCAGGCGGAACATGAAGTCGCGGTTGTGCAGTGCCTCGCGCATGAGGTGCACGCGAGTGGAGAGGCGACGCTGGTGGCGCCACTCAAGTACGAAGAGCACTACGAGGAGTGCGGTGAGAAGGGCAATTATATATGGTGCCATGTTGTGATGTTGAGATGTTGTGATGGTGAGGTGGTGAGGTGTTGTGGTGGTGAGATGTTGTGATGTTGAGATTTCTCACTATTGTCACCATCTCACCATTACAACATCAACTCTCAACCTCACCTCAACTTCCTATACAGCGTCTGTCTTGTTATTCCTAACAGTTCCGCAGCCTTGCTCATATTGCCGTGGCACTGTTCTACCACGCGATGCACATGCTGCTGTTCGAGCTTGTCGAGCGTCACCACTTCGCGACTCTTCTCCACCGCGTCGCGCAGCGTGCGCACCAGTTCGTCGTTGTCCCACGGCTTCGTCACGAAGTCGGCAGCCCCGTTCTTCAGTCCCTTTACCGCCAACTGCACGTCGGCATACGCCGTCATCAGTACCACCGGCGTGTCGGGATGCAGCTTCTTCAGCGTGCGCAGCCAGAACAGTCCGTCCTGCCCCGTGTTCACGCCTAATGAGAAGTTCATGTCGAGCAGCACCACGTCCACATGCTCCTCGCTCATAGTGGCTACGAGCCGGTCTGTACTGCTGAGTGTCACGATGCGCGTGAACACCCCTGCAAGGCAAATCTTCAAAGCGGTGAGTATCGCCGGGTTGTCGTCGACGATGAGTATCGTGTTGTAATAGTTGCTCATATTAAGCACTTTATGTTTCTAATGCAAAAGTACAAAAAAAAGTGCAAGCCACTGACACATGTGTATCATTTTCATACACTCTGCTGTATGATTATCATACAACCGCCGTTTTTCCGCACCAAACACTTCCCGTTGCCTGCTTAATGGTGTAATTTTGTCGTAGAAATAAAGCAAACAGATACAATGAACCGACCATTCATAACCCTATTCGCCCTGCTTGCCGCCCTGTCGGCTCAGGCTGCCGAACCGTGGAGCGTGGAGCGTTGCATGGAGTATGCCGCCGAGCACAGTCACACGGTGCGCCTGCAGCAGTACGACCTCGACGTAAGTCGCACCGAACGCACACGTGCCATCGGTGCCTTCCTGCCCGAAGTGTACGGCTCGGTGGGCGCACAGATGAACTTCGGACGCGCCATCGACCCCGAGACCAACACCTACACCGATGTCAACACCTTCTATAACGGCTACGGCTTGCAGGCATCGCTCATCGTCTTCGACGGACTTCAGCGCTACAACGAACTGCGCATGGCTCGAGCCAATGTGGCTATGGGTCGGTCGGCGTTGCAGGCGGAGAAAGATGCCGTGCGTCTGAGGGTGTACAAGGCGTGCATGGATCTGCTCTACTGTGAGGGTGCCGTGGAGCACACGCAGCGCAAACGCGATGAGAGTCGTGCGCTGCTCCACCAGACCGAGGTGATGGCTGAGGTGGGGCAGAAGAGCGAAGCCGATGTGGCGCAGATGCGTGCCACACTGGCTGCCGACGACTACGAACTGACGCATATGCAGAGTCAGACCACGAAGGCACTGCTCGCGCTGAAGCAGCAGATGAACTTCCCCATTGCCGACACGCTCATCGTGGAGAAGCCTGCGGTAGATGCCTCGCTTCTGCCTACCGACAATGCCTATAATATATATAATGTGGCACTCACAACCAATCCGCGCATAGCGCAGGCTGTGTGCAACGTGGCTGCAGCACGCTACGCCCTGCGCGCTGCTCGTGGTGCATTCCTACCAAAGCTCTCTCTCTCCGGCGGTGTCTCCACCTCGTTCTATCGTAATATGGACGTGGGTGGACACGCACCGTTCGGTCAGCAGTTCAAGAATAATGCCGGCGAATACGTGACTCTCTCGCTGAGCATCCCTATCTTCAACCGACTCGGCTCTGTCTCCTCCGTTCGCTCGCGCCGCATAGCTCTTGACCGGGCACGCGAATCGCTCAACTACGAGCGCTCCGAACTGCAGCGCATCATAACCGAAGCTGTCGCCGACGTGGAGAACAGCACCAAGGAGGTGCAGAAGATGAAGGATCAGGTTGAGGCTGACAGCTTAGCCGCCTACCTCACCACACGCAAGTTCGAGGAGGGCATGGCATCGTCTATCGACGTGCGCACGGCGGCGGTCACGCTCCTGCAGTCGAGGGTCAGACTGCTGCAGAGCCAACTCACAATGATGTACAACCGCCAAGTACTGGCATACTATGAAAAGTAAAAAAGTAAAAAGGTAAAAAGGTAAAAAGCTTTGGCTTAGAAAGGCTTAAAGAGGCTTAGTTCGGCTTAAACGCCGCCTTAAAAAGGCTTAAGCGCTGCCTTAAAAAACAAACCATCATGGACCGACAAATAGAAAAGAAATCATTCCTCCGCCGCTACGCATGGTATATCGCTGCGGCTGCTGCACTCGCTGCGCTCCTCGTGTGGATAGTGCTTGGCACAACTGCCAATACGACGACCGTAGATGCCTCTGATATCACCATCAGCGACGTCACGCGCGGCAAGTTCGACGACTATGTGCGTCTCAACGGACAGGTGCTGCCTATCCAGGTGGTGCAGATATCGCCCGAGGAGGGTGGCATAGTGCGCGAGAAGGTTGTGGAGGAGGGCACACGTGTCAGAAAGGGCGACGTGATACTCCGACTCAGCAACAGCAACCTCGACCTTCAGATTCTGAATGCTGAGGCCGAACTCGCCGAGAAGCAGAACCTGCTGCGCAACACGCAGGTGGCGATGCAGCAGGACCGACTCAACAACCGCACCGAGCAGGCTACGCTCGACACCGACTGCGACCGCAAGCGCCGCGCCTACGAACAGAACGCACGCCTCTACAAGGAACGCCTCATCAGTAAGGAGGTATATCTGCAGAGTCGTGAGGACTATAACCTCGCCCTACGCAAGCAGAGTCTTATCTCGCAGCGCCTGAAGCAGGACAGCCTCTACCGCCACGTGCAGATGGCGCAGATGGAAGACAACCTCGACAACATGCGCAAGAACGTGCTCTTAGTGCGCGACCGCAAGAACAAGCTGGAGGTGCGCTCGGCTATCGACGGCGAACTCGGACTGCTCGACGTTGAGTTGGGACAGAACATCGCTGCCGGACAGAACATCGGACAGATAAACGACCTCTCCGACTTCAAGGTGCAGGCGCAGATTGACGAGCACTACATCGACCGCGTACGTCCGGGGCTTTCGGCTTCGTTCAGTCGCGACGGCAAGACCTACCTCCTGCGTGTGCGCAAGGTATATCCCGAAGTGCGCAACGGAACGTTCCGCACCGACTTCGTCTTCGTCGGCGAACGCCCGGCGCAGATGCGCAGCGGACAGACCTTCTACGTGGAGCTGGCTCTCGGCAAGTCGCAGCAGGCTACGCTCATACCGCGCGGCACGTTCTTCCAGACCACCGGCGGCAACTGGATATTCGTGCTCGACAAGTCGGGACGCAAGGCTTACCGCCGCAACATCAGCATAGCCCGCCAGAACCCGCAATACTACGAGGTGACCGACGGACTGGAGCCTGGCGAGCGCGTCATCACCAGCGGATACGAAGCGTTCAAGGATAACGATGTGCTGGTGATAAAGTAAAAGCCCCTCCCAACCCTCCCCGTCGGGGAGGGCTTGGTTACCATTGATTTCTCAAGGCTTAGAAAGGCTTAAAGAAGCTTAGTTTGCCAAGGCTTAGAAAGGCCTAAAGAGGCTTAGTTCGGCCTATTTTCAAAATAATTAAAAATAATAACAATGATAAAGACCCAAAACCTTACCAAGATCTTCCGCACGGAAGAAGTGGAAACAGTCGCCCTCAACGGCGTTAGTATAAATGTAGAAGACGGCGAGTTCGTCGCCATAATGGGACCGAGCGGCTGTGGCAAGTCGACGCTGCTGAACATCCTCGGACTCCTCGATAATCCCGACTCGGGCGATTATCTGCTCGACGGCGAACCCGTGGCTAACCTCAAGGAGAAGGACCGCACACGCTATCGTCGCGGACGCATCGGCTTCGTGTTCCAGAGCTTCAACCTCATCGACGAGCTTACCGTTGAGGAGAATGTCGACCTGCAGCTGCGCTATATGGGCGTACCATCTAAGGAGCGCCGCGAGCGTGTGACAGAGATACTGCGCAAGGTGGGCTTGAGCCATCGCGCAAAGCACTATCCGCAGCAGCTCTCGGGCGGTCAGCAGCAGCGTGTGGCGATAGCTCGCGCCGTGGTGGGCAAGCCGAAACTGATTCTCGCCGACGAGCCTACGGGTAATCTCGACTCGAAGAGCGGTCTGGCTGTCATGGAACTGCTCTCGCAGCTCAATGCCGAGGGCACCACAATCGTAATGGTGACCCACTCGCTGCACGACGCGCAGATGGCAAGCCGCATCATCAACCTCTTCGACGGACAGGTTGTGGAGGGCAGCGAGAGAATTCTTTAACTAAAACGAAACGATAATGAAGACATTCCTATATATGTTCCGCCGCTACCGCATAGCCACGCTGCTCAACCTCTTCGGCTTGAGTGTGGCTGTAGCGACGTTCTACCTGTTCATGACACAGGTGATATACAACCGCACGTACAACCACAACATCAACGACTACGAGCACACGTACCGCCTCGAAATCTACGGCAATCTGTTCGGCGACAACTGGGGTTGCACTATCTGCCGCCCGTTCGCCTCAATGCTGAAGGATGTACCGCAGGTTAAGAGCGTTGTCTATTACTGTCCGTATGTCAACAATGCCGATATAAAGGTGAACAACCGCACCATAACCGTGCCTGTAGTGAACATTGGCAAGCCTGGCATTGAGTTCTTTACAGGCAAACTCATCTTCGGCTCAAGCAAGGCTTGGGGCACAGGAGCTACTGCCATCGTTAACCGCAGCACAGCCGAGAAGATGTTTGGCACGGCGAACGCTGCTGGCAAGACGTTCGAAATCAACACCGACGATGGCGGAATGAAACCCGTCACCGTGGTGGGCGTGAGCGAGGATATGCCCGACAACTGCACCATACCCAACGGCATGTATCTCTGCGATGACGAAAGCGGAATGACCGACTGGAGCGAGTGGAGCTATTATGTATATATGCGACTTGACAATGGCGCAAGTCCTGAAAAGGTAGTGCGTGGTTTGAAACAGGGCTTCATGAAAGCCCATGGCATCAGTCCTAAAGACGAGAAAGAGTTTGACAAGCAGATGAAGTTCAGAATAACCTCCGTCGACGACGTCTATTTCTCTGGTCTCGCACCGCAGGACAAGGGCAACCGCAGCCTTGTCGACGTGCTCACCGTGGCTTCTGTCTTCGTGCTGTTCATCGCCCTGCTCAATCTGCTCAACTTCCAGCTCTCCGAGGTGCCGATGCGTATGCGCGGCATCAACACACGCCGTGTGATGGGAGCCTCGCAGGGCGGTCTGCGCCTTAAGATGATAATGGAGAGCATGCTGTTCGCTTTTGTCGGATTGGTTGTCGGCGTTCTGTTTGTCGTGGCGTTCCAGCGCAGCGAGGCGTGCATGAAGCTCGTTTCGGGCGACATCAGCTTCTCGGCACACTGGCTTCTTGTCGCCGTCATGGCTGCGTCGGCACTCGTTGTGGGAGCGTTGGCGGCTGTTGTGCCGGCGTTCTACAGCACGTCGTTCGCCCCGGCACTGGTGCTGAAAGGTTCGTTCGGACTCTCGCCGCGCGGCAGACAGTTGCGCCTGGCGATAATGGCGGTGCAGTTCTGCGTGGCTTTCGTGCTCGCTATATATATAGGTGTCATGTCGAGCCAGTCGAGCTATATCTTCAACTGCGACTATGGCTTCAACAAGAACGAGGTGTTCTACGCATGGCTCTCTAATGAGGCGAAGGCGAAGCGCGAGACGATACGCACCGAACTGAAGAAGTTGCCGTTCGTGGAGAGCGTGGGCTTCGCGCAGAGCGCCATCGGCACAAGCGACCAGTATATGGGTTGGGGACGTGGCGACGCCGAGCATCAGATGTCGCTGCAGGTGCTGCCCTGCGACTATGAGTATACGCAAACTATGGGACTGAAGATTTTGGAGGGTCGCAACTTCAACGAGGCTGACATGAAGACGGGTGCCTACGTGCTCAACAAGGCTGCCATGCAGCAGTACAAATGGCTTGCCGTGGGCGACTCTATCGGTCGTCAGAACGAATGGGGACCTATGGCAAACTATCTCATCGTGGGCGTCTGCAACAACTTCAAGCTGAAGTCGATGCGCAACGACAACAGTCGTGTGGCTGTGGCGTTTATCATCTTCGGACCGGACATGGAGCAGTGGGGCGACCGCTGCAACCAGGTGTTCGTGCGCGTTGCAAAGGGTCAGGACAAGGTGGAGGCAAAGCGCCGCATAGCCGATGTGCTCAACCGTCTCGACGCGTCGCAGAAGTACGAGATGAACTTCCTCGACAACGACCTGCAGCAGACCTACGTCGAGGAGTTCCGCTTCATATCGCAGGTGAAGTTCTTCGCCATCATCTGCATCATCATCACCGTTATCGGTGTGTTCTCGCTGACGATGTTCGAGACCGAGTATCGCCGCAAGGAGATAGGCATACGCAAGGTGATGGGTTCGTCGGTAGGTTCCATCGTGCGCCTCTTCGCCATGCGCTACACCGTGCCGCTCGTGGTGTCGTTCGTCGTTGCAGCTCCCGTGGGCTACTGGCTCAGTATGCAGTGGCTGCAGAGCTTCGCCGAACACACGCCGCTCCACTGGTGGCTCTTCCCGCTCAGCTTCGTCGGTGTCTCTGCCGTTGTCATCGCGACGGTCGTGGCGCAGTCGTGGCGCGTAGCGACGCAGAACCCAGTGGAGAGTATCAAGACCGAGTGATTTGAATAGGAGGGTATGGCATCCTTGCCATACCCACGCCGCCCTCTGAAGTCCTCCCACAGATTTCACAGATGCTCACAGAAATTTCTGGCGTAGAAGAGCCTCCCACAGATTTCACAGATGCCCACAGATGGTTAGGCTACGTAGGGTTCTCCCACGGAATTCACAGAATTCACTCTAAGTTAGGTTGCGTTAGGGGGGCGTTAGGGACTGCGTGGGTACGGCAGGATGCCATACCCTCCTACATATGTGTAAATCCGTGCTATCTGTGGGAGTACCACTGCTTGGTTTGTTGGTGCAGCAGAGACTGCTGCACCCCCTAAACATCTGTGTTGATCTGTGTCATCTGTGGGATACTATTTCAAGAATGTGGGTGCGTGGGTATGGCAGGATGCCATACCCTCCTATGACGCTACGCCTCGCGATGCTCGGCGATAGCCTTCTTGATGAGCATTTCGAGCTCCTCGCAGAGTTCGGGGTTGTCCTTCAGCAGAGTCTTTGTAGCGTCGCGACCCTGCGCCAGTTTCGAGCCGTTGTAGCTGTACCACGAGCCCGACTTCTGGATGATGCCGTACTCTACGCCGAGGTCTACCATCTCGCCAACCTTTGAGATGCCCTCACCGAACATAATCTCGAACTCGGTCTTGCGGAACGGAGGCGCCACCTTGTTCTTGATCACCTTCACGCGCACCTGGTTGCCGATGATCTGGTCGCCGTCCTTGATGCCCGTCACCTTGCGGATGTCGAGGCGCACCGAAGCGTAGAACTTCAGGGCGTTACCGCCCGTTGTTGTCTCGGGGTTGCCGAACATCACGCCGATCTTCTCGCGCAACTGGTTGATGAAGATACACGTTGTCTTGGTCTTCGAGATTGTAGAGGTGAGCTTGCGCAGCGCCTGCGACATGAGTCGAGCCTGCAGACCCACCTTGTTGTCGCCCATGTCGCCCTCAATCTCCGCCTTCGGAGTGAGCGCAGCCACAGAGTCGATGACGATGATGTCGATAGCCGATGAGCGGATGAGCTGGTCGGCAATCTCGAGTGCCTGCTCGCCGTTGTCGGGCTGCGATATCCAGAGGTTGTCTACGTCTACGCCGAGCTTTGCAGCGTAGAAGCGGTCGAAGGCGTGCTCGGCGTCGATGAACGCTGCGATGCCGCCTGCCTTCTGTGCCTCGGCGATGGCGTGTATGGCAAGCGTTGTCTTACCTGACGACTCGGGACCGTATATCTCGATAATTCTGCCCTTCGGGTAGCCGCCGACACCGAGTGCGGCGTCGAGTCCGATACTACCGGTAGGGATAACCTCGACGTTCTCCACCTGCTCGTCGCCGAGTTTCATGATGGAGCCTTTGCCGAAGTCCTTCTCTATCTTTGACATCGCAGCCTGGAGGGCTTTGAGTTTGCCCGCCTGGTCGATGTTCATTTCTTCTTTAGCCATTTCTTTTTGAGTTTTGAATTTTGAATTATAATTCAATGTCTACATTGAACAACTCGTGCCAAGGCAGACCCTGCTTGTTGAGCTGCTCCATGAACGGATCCGGATCGAACTCCTCTACGTTCCAAACGCCCGGCTTGCGCCACAGACCCTTGAAGAACATCATTGCGCCGATCATAGCCGGAACACCTGTTGTGTAGCTTACGCCCTGCATGCCGGTCTCCTTGTAGGCAGCCTCGTGCGAGCAGTTGTTGTAGACGTAGTAGGTCTGTTCCTTGCCGTCCTTGATGCCACGGATGCGGCAGCCGATAGAGGTCTGTCCGTCGTAGTTCTCGCCGAGGTCCTGTGGGTTAGGCAGCACAGCCTTGAGGAACTGCAGCGGCACAATCTTCACCTTCACCTTTTCCGAAGGGTTGTCGGCGAGCGGAGCCTCGTATGTTATTTCGTCGATGCGCGACATGCCGAGGTTCTGAATACAGTCGAGGTATGTGAGGTACTGCTGGCCGAAAGTCATCCAGAAGCGAGCACGCTTGATGGTCGGGTAGTTCTTCACGAGCGACTCTATCTCCTCGTGGTGGAGCAGGTAGCTCTCCTTCGGACCCACCTCCGGGTATGTGAGCGGCTTGTGAATCTCGAGTGGAGCTGTCTCCACCCATTTGCCGTCCTCCCAGTAGAGGCCCTTCTGAGTGATCTCGCGGATGTTGATTTCGGGGTTGAAGTTGGTAGCGAACGCCTTGTGGTGGTTGCCAGCGTTGCAGTCTACGATGTCGAGATACTGTATCTCGTCGAAGTGGTGCTTAGCAGCATAAGCGGTGAAGATGCTTGTAACGCCCGGGTCGAAGCCGCAGCCGAGAATGGCTGTCAGACCAGCCTCCTCGAAACGCTTCTTGTAAGCCCACTGCCAAGAGTACTCGAAGTGAGCCTCGTCCTTCGGCTCGTAGTTGGCGGTGTCGAGGTACGAGCATCCGCAAGCCAGACAAGCCTCCATGATGGTGAGGTCCTGATAGGGCAGGGCGAGGTTGATGACCAGTTCCGGCTTGTAGTCGTTGAAGAGAGCCTTAAGCTGCTCCACATCGTCGGCGTCCACCTGAGCGGTCTTGATGTTGGGGTTGCCGATTGCCTCGACAATGCGGTCACACTTTGACTTTGTGCGGCTTGCAATCATGAAGTCGGTGAAAACGTCAGCGTTCTGCGCAATCTTGAACGCTGCAACTGTAGCGACGCCACCGGCGCCGATCATAAGTACTTTTCCCATTGTTTCTATTTTTTAAGTTTGTTGTTTTTTTAGGGTTTCTAGATGTTCTAGAGTTTCTAGATGTTCTAGGGTTTTTAGGGTTTCCAACCCACCGCTTTACAGTTCGTTGCCCTTTATCCCGAGGGCGTTCATGAGCGAGTAGCCTAAGATTTCCTGCTTGAAGTTGCCACCTTCGAGGGGCTGCATGGCGAAGAGCGTAACGCGCTTCGCCTCGTCGTCTACGTCGCGCAGGGCGTGGCGCAGAGCGTCCCAGAGTGCGGGGTGCTCGGCGTTGGGGATAGCCATCACGCGGTGCACGTCCTTGTGGTTGACCACGGTCTTGAGGATGTCGAGGAAGAAGTCGTTGTGCTTCACCACCTCCTCTACGGGGTAGGAGCTGAGGATGAACTCGCCCAGACCGTCCTTGAACGCCTTTGCGTTTAGGTCGGTTTCGTAGTTGCCGGGTGCGAAGTTCTCGAGCGCAGCCTTCTCCTTAGAGTGGATGAAGATGACCTGCGTCTCGCCCTCGCTGTCGCGGCTCTCGCGCATTCCGCCGTCGAGTGCCACGCAGTCGATCCAGCGTGCGAGGTCGGCTTTCGGGATGCGTCTGCCGAGCATACGCTCGAAGTTGACCGAGAGGTTGAAGGCTACGGAGTCGACATAATCGCCGTCTACGAGGATTATGTTGCGGCTCCATTTGGTATTGTTGAATTGCTGTATATCCATTTTATATGTTATTTCACTATTTCCTTTGTAACCTTGCGCTTGCCGTCGGCATAGGTCACGGCTTTGAGCACGATGGTGCCCTTAGCAGGTGTAGCAATCTGCGCACCCTCTATCGAGTAGTAGCGCGTGTCAGCTACCTTCATGTCGGCGGTGTTGCTGCTGATGCCCGTTGGGTCGAAGTCGTAGAGTGCGCGGTCGGAAGTGGTTGCCGTGCCGTCTACGGTGTACACGCTCTCCACGTGCAGCTTCTTCGCCTGCAGGTTGTGGAAGTAGATAACCTTCAGCGTACCGTTGTTCACGATGTCGTAGTTGTCGGTGAAGCCGAACGGAATCTCGTCCATGTCCTGTGTGAGGTGGTCGTAGAGGTCGGTGGTGAACGTATAGCGTTTGCCGTCGACATAGATGCGGTAGCTCAGCTTCTCGGCGTTGATATACTCGCCGTCGACGTCCTCGGTCGGAATGTTGAACACGAGTGCCGAGTTCAGCTCGTCCCAATCAAGGTTGGTCGGCATGGCGGGCTTCGTGGCGTGGTCGCCGGCGTAGTACTTCATCGTCACGCCCGTGGCGGTTGTCACGAACTCTTTGAGGTCGTAGGTTGTCTCGCAGAGGTAAGCCTCGGCAGGAGCCATTGTGAGCTGCTTGCGGTCGGCAGAGAAGTTGAAGTTGATGGTGCGGAGATACTCGTAGTTCATGTCCTTGTCCACGCTCACCGGCGCAATGCGGTAGAAGAAGAGGTCGGCATCCTTCACAATCTGGAACGACGGGATGGAAGCCGTTGTGCCGCTGTATGTGCCCTCGTACACCTCCTCGGGCGACTTTGAAGCGAGTCCGCTGATGAAGAACTTGCCGTCGCTGAACGCCACCTTCACCAGGCGCGATGTCTTCGCGCCGTAGGCATCCGTGCCGCTGAACACGTAGGTCTGCGGCTTCACGCCTTTCGGGAACTCGAAGCGCACGAACTCGCCCAATGGTTGCAGCTTCATGTTGTAGAAGAAGCCGTAGAAGCCAGCCTCGTCCTCCGTCTCTGCGTCCTCGTATATGGCGAAGATGTCGCCGTTCTGCGTTGTCAGCTCGCCCTGTTCGCCGATGGCGAGGCGTGCCTCCTTCTCGAAGCTCGTCACGTTGCCATCCTCGTCGGCGTGCACTATCTCCAAGTAGAGTGTCTTGGCATCGTTCTGCACGAGCACCTGTCCTGCCTTGATGACAATCTCGTTACCCACCTTCTCGCCCTTCAGCCAGCTCTCCTCGGCACCGCGGTAGTCGCGGTTGCCGCCCGGTGTGAGTCCGTTGAAGTAGTAGGTGGTGCCGTCCTGGCGCACCGTCACCTTACCGTTGGTGTACTGCTTCTCGTAGAAGCCGTTGTTCTCGGTGTACGCCATGATGTACGCCTCGTCCTCGCCCTCGGGGTTGTAGGTGGGTTTCTCGTCCTTAGGCACGCTCAGCTTGTGCAGCGCAGCCTTGCTGGGAGCCTTCAGCACGCGCTCCTTCTGCGTGGTATTGTTTGATAAGGGGGTGCCCAAGAGGGTTTGTGCGTTGGCTGCTATTGTAGCGAGCACGAAGCCCAATAAGAGTAGAGTCTTTTTCATAATGTTGATTGCTTAAAATGATTTTATTTAGGTTTTGCAAGTCGGCGACAAACGCAACCATTTTAGATGACAAAGTTAGCGAGAATAATCCGAAAAACCAAGTTTTTTAGTCGCCATATTAACCCTGCCAATATGTTTTGTAACGATACTCCCAAGGTATTCAACCTTAATGCCTAATGCTTGTGGCGAGAGAAGGTGGCTCCGGTAGTGCTAAAATGATGTTCCGGTTGTGGTGGAATAATGTTCCGGTTGCGGTGGAATGATGTTCCGGTTGCGCAGGAGGGTATGGCAGATAGACTGGTAGATGGACTGGTAGATATTCCCGTTTTTTGGTGCATCTGTCAGTCTTTATATTATTGGTATTCAGAGAGTTGCAGCGATGCTGACAGATATGGTAGATATTTTCGCAAAACATTTTTTTTATAATGTTTGCTAAACATCATTTTATAATAGAATGGTGCCTTGCTGATAAGATTCTCCCACAGAATGCACATTCTCCTCCTACTGATAGCCTACGATAAAAAAACGAAACACACAGCGATGCAGGTGCATCCCCGTGTGTTTCGTTTATGCTTATTGTTTATGCCGTCGAAGCTGAGGCTGCGAAGCCGCACGCCGCGGCAAAAGGCAACTGATTACTTCTGAAGCAGTGCCATGGTGTCCTTGGCAATCATCAGCTCCTCGTCGGTCGGGATGACGCAAACGGTCACCTTAGACTCTGGAGTAGAGATGATAGCCTCTTCGCCGCGCACCTTGTTAGCCTCGGCATCCATCTCTACGCCGAGGAACTCAAGACCTGAGCAAGCCTCAAGGCGAGTGCCCACCTGGTTCTCGCCCACACCGGCTGTCCATACGATGATGTCAACGCCACCCATAGCAGCAGCGTAAGCGCCGATGTACTTCTTGATGCGGTAGTTGTACATCTTCAGAGCGAGCTGTGCGCGCTCGTTGCCCTCAGCAGCAGCGCTCTCTACCTCGCGCATGTCAGAAGAGATGCCGGTGATGCCGAGCACACCGCTCTCCTTGTTGAGGAAGTCTGCCATCTCCTGCGGCTTCTTGCCGAGTTTCTCCATGAGGAAGGTAACGGCAGACGGGTCAATATCGCCAGAACGGCTGCCCATCATTACGCCAGCGAGCGGAGTGAGACCCATAGAGGTGTCGATGCACTTGCCGAACTTAACGGCTGACACCGACGCGCCGTTGCCGATGTGGCAGGTGATGATGCGCTGTGTCTTGATGTCGCGGCCAAGGAACTCGCACACGCGCTGCGATACGTAGCGGTGGCTGGTGCCGTGGAAGCCGTAGCGACGCACGTGATACTTCTCGTAGAGCTCGTAAGGCACAGCGTAGAGGTAAGCGTAGTCGGGCATGGTGCTGTGGAAGGCGTTGTCGAACACGCACACCTGCGGCACTTCCGGCATCAGCTTGTCTACAGCGCGCAAGCCCTTCAGGTGGCCGGCGTTGTGTACCGGTGCGAGGTCGCAGAGGCTCTCGATGCCGTCCTCTACCGACTTGTCGACGATGACGCTCTTCTCGAAGAGGTCGCCACCCTGCACGATGCGATGACCTACGGCGTCGATCTCGCTGAGCGACTTGATTGCGCCGAACTCAGGGTCGAGCAAGCACTGGAACACGAAGTTGACACCTTCCTTGTGGTCGGGCATGTCGTGCATGATTTTCTTCTTCTCGCCGTTGGGCAGAGTGATTTTGATGAATGCCTCATCAAGACCGATACGCTCAACGCCGCCTGCTGCCAGCACTGAGTTGTCGTCCATATTGTACAGCTTATATTTGATTGAAGAGCTGCCACAATTAAGAACCAATATCTTCATTACTTTGATTTTTGATTTTTGAGTTGTTACTTAGCGTCCATTGCCTGGCAAGCTGTGATAGCCACCATGTAGTAGATGTCCTCTACAGAGCAACCGCGCGAGAGGTCGTTCACTGGGCGTGCGATACCCTGGAGGATCGGACCGATAGCGAGCGCATCGCCCAAGCGCTGAACGAGCTTGTACGAGATGTTGCCCACCTCGAGGCACGGCACAACGAGAACGTTGGCGTGGCCGGCGATAGGAGAACCCGGAGCCTTCTTCTCGCCAACAGCCGGAACGAGGGCTGCGTCAGCCTGCAGCTCGCCGTCGAGTTTCAGCTCTGGAGCCAGCTCGTGAGCGAGGCGTGTAGCCTCAACCACCTTGTCTACCACCTCGTGCTTTGCAGAGCCCTTTGTAGAGAAGCTCAGCATAGCTACGCGTGGGTCCTGGATGCCAGCCACCGAGCGTGCTGTCTGCGCTGTGCAAACAGCGATCTGAGCCAGCTGCTCTGCTGTCGGAACCGGTGTAACGGCTACGTCGCCCATGACGATGATGCCGTCGTCGCCGTACTGGTGCTCGTGGGTGAGCATGAGCATAGCACCGCTCACGCAGGTCACGCCAGGAGCGCACTTGATGATCTGTAGCGCAGGGCGAAGAGTGTCGCCGGTGGTGCTCAGCGCACCAGAGATCTGACCGTCAGCACCCTCGGTCTTGATAATCATGCAGCCGAGGTAGAGCGGGTTCTTCACGAGTTCGCGAGCCTGCTCGATAGTCATGCCCTTCTTCTTGCGAAGCTCGGCGAGGAGCTCTGCGTACTCCTCTGCCTTCGGGTTGTTCAACGGGTCTACGATAGTAGCCTTGTCGATGTTGTGAAGATCCCACTTTGCGGCGAGAGTCTTCAGCTCGTCGGGGTTGCCGATGAGGATGAGGTCAGCCAACTCGTCAGCGAGGACGCGGTCGGCAGCCTTCAGTGTGCGCTCCTCTGTTGCTTCAGGGAGCACAATGCGTTGCTTGTTGCTCTTTGCACGAGCAACAATGTGTTCAAGTAAGTTCATTATATCTATGATTATAACTAATTCCTGTATTACAATGTCTGTTTAACCTCAATCTCGGTGAATGTCTCGAGCACGTCGCCCTGCTGTATGTCGTTGAAGTTGACGAGCGAGATACCGCACTCGAAGTTGGTAGCCACCTCCTTAACGTCGTCCTTGTAGCGCTTGAGGGCAGCGATGTCGGCGGTGTGAACCACGATACCGTCGCGGATGACACGAGCACGGTCGCCACGGTGTACCTTGCCTTCTGTGACGTAGCAACCGGCAACGGTGCCCACCTTCGAGATCTTGTACACCTCGCGCACCTCCACCTGACCGGTGATAACCTCCTTCTTCACCTTGTCGAGCATACCGATCATAGCCGACTTGACGTCGTCGATAGCGTCGTAGATGACAGAGTAGGTGTTGATTTCTACGCCTTCCTGCTCAGCCAGCTTGCGTGCTGCGGCAGACGGGCGCACCTGGAAGCCTACGATGATAGCGTCGGAAGCATCGGCGAGCGTAACGTCGCTCTCCGAGATCTGACCTACTGCCTTGTAGATAACGTCCACCTTGATCTTCTCTGTAGACATCTTGATGAACGAGTCGGAGAGAGCCTCGATAGAGCCGTCGGTGTCACCCTTAACGATGATGTTAAGCTCCTTGAACGAACCGAGGGCGATGCGGTGAGAGATATCCGAGAGGGTGAGACGCTTCTGTGTGCGCAAGCCCTGCTCGCGCTGCAGCTGCAAGCGCTTGTTGGCGATGTCGCGTGTCTCCTGCTCGGTGTCGAGCACGTGGAATGAGTCGCCGGCTGTCGGCGCACCGTTCAAGCCGAGGATGATAGCTGGCTCAGCCGGACCTGCCGACTCTATGCGCTGGTTGCGCTCGTTGAACATGGCCTTGATGCGGCCCCATGATGTGCCGGCGATGATGTTGTCGCCCACGCGCAGTGTGCCGTTGCTTACGAGCACTGTCGACACGTAGCCACGGCCCTTGTCGAGCGACGACTCGATGATAGAGCCCGTTGCCTTGCGGTTAGGGTTAGCCTTGAGGTCGAGCATCTCGGCTTCGAGGAGCACCTTCTCCATGAGTTCGCTGATGCCTACGCCCTTCTTGGCGCTTATCTCCTGGCACTGGTACTTGCCGCCCCATTCCTCGACGAGGAGGTTCATGCCTGCCAGTTCCTCGCGAACGCGGTCGGGGTTGGCACCCGGTTTATCAATCTTGTTGATAGCGAACACCATCGGCACGTTGGCGGCCTGAGCGTGTGCGATTGCCTCCTTGGTGGTAGGCATCACAGCGTCGTCGGCAGCGATGATGATGATGGCGATATCCGTCACCTGAGCACCACGGGCACGCATAGCGGTGAACGCCTCGTGGCCCGGAGTGTCGAGGAACGTAATCTTACGTCCGTCCTCCAACTGCACGTTGTATGCACCGATGTGCTGTGTGATGCCGCCAGCCTCGCCGGCGATGACGTTTGTCTTGCGTATATAGTCGAGCAAAGAGGTCTTACCGTGGTCTACGTGGCCCATCACGGTTACAATCGGAGCACGCGGAACGAGGTCGTTCTCGTCGTCCTCCACCTCGGTGATAGCCTCCTGCACCTCTGCACTTACGTATTCTGTCTTGAAGTCGAACTCCTCAGCCACGAGGTTGATGGTCTCGGCATCGAGACGCTGGTTTATAGACACCATGATGCCCACGCTCATGAGCGTACCGATAACCTGGTTCACGCTCACGTTCATCATCGTAGCGAGCTCCGATACGGTAACGAACTCGGTCAGCTTCAGTGTCTTGCTCTCCTTCTTCTCCTCGCGCAGCTCCTCGTTTATCTTCTCCTGAGCAGCCTCGCGCTTCTCCTTACGATACTTCGCGCCCTTCTTGTTCTGGTTCTGCTTGTTTGTGAGGCGTGCGAGTGTCTCCTTTACCTGGCGTGCTACGTCCTCGTCGTTCACCTCAGCGGGCTTCTGCTGTCCGCCGCGGTTGCGGTTCTTCTTCTTGTTCTTGTTGCTTGTGCCGGCATTGCCGCCACCGTTCTGCTTGCCACCATTGCCTCCGTTGGGCTGGTTCGACGCAGCGTTGATGTCCACGCGCACCTTGTTGATGCGTTCGCGTTTCTTCTTGTCGCCGCGCTGCTGCTGAGCCTTGTCCTCACGCTCCTTGCGCTTCTCCTCCTTCGACTTCTTCTTCGGACGGGTGCTCTGGTTGAGAGTAGAGAGGTCTATCTTGCCCAACACGTTCACCTTTGGTGCGTTGAGCATCTTCTTCTCGCTCTTGGTTGTGAAGATGTCTGTTTCTGTCTTTGCTGTCTCAGCCTGATTGTTTGTAGCCTCCACCTTTTTCGGGGTGCTTGCTGTGTTGCTTGTAGCAGTCTTTACCTCCTGCTTCTTTTCTTGCTTGTGCTCTTTGTTCTGACCCACAGTGTTCTGATTTTTGTTGTGATTGTCCACGTTAGCCTCTGTGCTTGCTTTCTGTGGTGCTTCGTTTGTTGCCGGCTTCTGACTTACGGCATTAGTCTTCGCCTGCGGCTCTTTATGAGTCTCAGGTGTTGCTGGCTTTGTCTGCGCTGGCTTCTTGTTCAGACTGTCAAGGTCTATTTTGCCCAGCGGCTTGTACTGCTGCTGAGTAGACGACTTGAGGAGTGGCTCAGCCTGTGTCTCCTCGCTGCGTTTCTTCTCTTTCGGCTTCTTCTGCAAGAGCTTCTCGGCTTGAGAACGAACCTCCTTGTCCTGCTGGAAGGCTCCAGCGAGTGCGTCGTACTGTGCGTCGCTCAGCTTGAAGCTTGGCTCTGCCTTTACTTCTCCAAGGTCACTTCTCTTCTCAAGGAACTCCACTGCCGTCTGGAGCCCGATGTTCAACTCTCGTAATGCTTTGTTTAACCTGATGCTCATATTTTGATGTTTTAAAAGTAAAAGAGTAAAGGAGTAAAAAAGTAAAACGTCTGCCTACCTCTGCTTCTGCCTCGTGCCCTTTTTCGGGGCGTAGCGTGGAGAAAGCTACCCGCTTTACGTCTTTCCTTTTCCTTAATAATTATGATTATAAATATGTTAGTGTTTAGATACTCGCTAAGGGAGCTTCAAACACCATGCGGTTTTGAGACTCCCTTATATGTATCTTGTTTACTCGAACTCGGCGCGCAACACCTTCAGCACGTTGTCGACAGTCTCCTCTTCGAGGTCTGCCTTCTCAACGAGCATATCGCGCGGAGCGTTGAGCACTGCCTTTGCTGTGTCGAGACCGATGCCCTTGATGGCATCGATAACCCACTGGTCGATTTCGTCAGCGAACTCGTCGAGGTAGATATCCTCGTCTGCGTCCTCCTCCGACACTTCGCGGAACACGTCGATGGTGTACTCTGTGAGCAGCGATGCGAGCTTGATGTTCAAGCCGCTGCGACCGATGGCGAGGCTCACTTCCTCTGGCTTCAGATATACCTCTGCCTTCTTGTTCTCCTCGTCAATCTTGATGCTTGACACCTTAGCCGGTGAGAGCGCACGCTGGATGAAGAGTTTTGTGTTGCCGGTGTAGCAGATTACGTCGATGTTCTCGTTGCAGAGCTCGCGCACAATGCCGTGCACACGGCTACCCTTTACGCCTACACATGCGCCTACTGGGTCGATGCGGTCGTCGAAGCTCTCTACTGCTATCTTGGCGCGCTCGCCTGGGATGCGTGCGATGCGACGGATGGCGATGAGGCCTTCTGCTATCTCGGGCACCTCTGCCTCAAGAAGGCGCTGGAGGAACATCGGACTGGTGCGTGAGAGGATAATCTTCGGGTTGTTGTTCTCGTTGTCAACGCGCTCGATGACGGCGCGTATTGTCTCGCCCTTGCGATATACGTCTGCCGGAATCTGCTCTGCCTTCGGGAGGATGAGCTCGTTGTTCTCGTCGTCAACTACGAGCACCTCGCGCTTCCATACCTGATATACCTCAGCTGCGATTACCTGACCTACGCGGTCTTTATATTTGTTGTAGAGCGAGTCGTGCTCGAGCTCCAATATCTTCGAAGCAAGGGTCTGGCGCAAGTTGAGGATGGCGCGGCGACCGAACTTAGCGAAGTCGACACGTTCTGAAACGTCCTCGCCCACCTCGTAGTCGGGCTCTATCTTGCGTGCCTCGGTGAGCGACACCTGCTTGTTCTCGTCCTCTACCTCGCCATCAGCCACTACCACGCGGTTGCGGTAAATCTCGAAGTCGCCTTTGTCTGGGTTCACGATAACGTCGAAGTTCTCATCGCTTCCGAAGATCTTTGCGAGAACGTTGCGGAAGCTCTCCTCCAACACGCTTACCAATGTGGTGCGGTCGATGTTCTTTGTCTCTTTAAACTCCTTGAAAGAGTCGAACATGCTCACCACGTCGTCTTTTTTTACTGCTGCCATAGCTTATTTGAAATTTATTAAGTATTTTGTATATTTCACTTTGTCCATCTGGAAGGTGTAGTCGGTCTCCACGAATTGTGGGCGCTTCTTGCCTTCCACTTTCTGCTTCTCCTGCACCGTCACAGTGAAGTCGTTGCCCTCTACGGCTTTGAGTACGCCTTTGTACTTCTTTCCGTCTGCGTCGAGCACTTCTACGTCCTTGCCTACGAAGCAGTGGTACTGTTGAGCCACTTTGAACGGCTGTCCCAGTCCGGCTGAGCCTACTTCAAGTTCATAGTCTTCTTCGTCGCGGCTGAGGTGGTCTTCGATGAAACGGCTCAATTCTACGCAGTCTTCAATCCACACGCCGTCGGCATGGTCAATTTCTACTACGATACGGTCGTCGGGGCTTATCTCGATGTCAACAAGGAAGTACTCCTTGCCGTCAAGCCACTCTTCTACGATACTTCTTACGGTGTCTTTGTTTATCATATATTTCAATTATAAATAAAAATGAGGAGCTCTCTCGGAGCCCCTCATTCCACTGAACGATGCAAAATTACTAATTTTCTGCAACGTAAGCAAATATTTACTGAATTTTCTACCCTGTTTCGGGCGTTTTATCGTCTAAGCCACGGCTCAGGGTTGAGTCGGGTGCTGTTCTTGTGCAGCTGGAACTGCAGTATGTTCTCGCCGCCGACTGCTCCGAGTGCCTGGCCGGTAGACACCTTCTGGTCGCGATGCACGCTCACCGATGTGAGGTTGCAATATACGGAGATGTACACGCCGTGGCGCACCATGACGAGCCATTGTCCGCCGATGCCGTACACTGCACTTACCACACCGTCGTACACGGCGCGTGCCTGACAGCCTGGTTGTCCCTTTATGTTGATGCCTTTGTTGTCGAGTGTCACGCCGCGCAGACCCTCGATGGTGTTCTGTCCGTAGTGCGACACGATGCGACAACCGCCGGTGAGCGGTATCGGCAGGCGTCCGCGGTTTGCCTCGAAGCCTCCCGACATCATGCGGTCTACCGACGACACGGTGTAGGTCTGCTCTACGTTGCGCTTAGCCTCTGCCAACTCTTTCGATGAGCGTCGCTCGTCGGCTTTTGCTTTGCGCTCTATAGCCTCGCGCTGTGCTTCTGCTTCGCGTGCCTGTTGCTCGGCGCGCTCCTTCTGCTGTGCGGTAGCCTCGCGTGCACGCTGCTTAGCGCGCTCCTCAGACTCGCGTGCCTCGCGCAGACGGCGTTCGTTCTCGGCGCGTGCTCGCTCTGCCTCGGCACGTTTGCGTGCCAATTCTGCCTCGCGACGCTTCTTTGCTGCGGCTGCCTCTGCTGCCTTGCGGCGTGCCTCCTCCTCAGCGCGCTTGCGCGCCTTCTCCACTTCTATAGCGACGAGTCGGTCGATTTGCGCATTGAGGGCGCTGGCGTCCTTACGCTGCTTCGCTATTACGCTCTGTATAGTCTTCTGCTGCTTCTGCAGCGAGTTGACCATAGTCTGCTGTTCACTCTGCTTGCTCTCGAGCGCGCGGTGCTCCTGTCTGCCCTTGTCGAGCATCACGTTCTTCTGTCCGCGCACCTGCTGCAGCTGCTTCTGCTTCTCGTTCACCTGCTCCTGCTTGGCTTTCACCATCTCGCCCTGCGCTTTCTGCCACGAAGCGTATTCGCGCACGAAGCGCAGACGGCGGTACATCTCGGTGAAGCTCTTCGCCGAGAAGATGAACATGAGGCGGTCTTGCATGGTGTGCTTTCGCGATATGTAGCGCATCGACTTCACGTACTTCGCCTTGCGCTCCTTCAGCTGCTGCTGCAGTGTGGCGAGCTGGGCGTTGAGCAGTCCGATGTTGCCGTCGAGGTGTGTGATGTCGCGCTGTATGCCGTCGATGTTCTGCTTGTGGCGGTCGATCTCGCTGTTGAGTATAAGCAGGTCGTTGAGGCGCTTCTTCACGTCGGCTCTGTTGGCGCGCAGAGCCGCCTCCTGCTTCTTTATCTCCTTCTGTATACCCGAACGCTTGCTCTGCAGTCCGCGTATCTCGGCTGTAGAGTACTTTGTGTTGTTCTGCTTTGCTTTGCCCCGCTTCTTGCGCTGCGTAGTTGTGGCTTTCTTCTTCGCAGTGGTTTTCTTTTTTGCAGTGGTTGTTGTCTTGCGCTGCGTGGTGGTTTTTTTCGCAGTGGTGGTGCGCTTCTGCTGTTGTGCGTCGGCACTGGTAGCCATGTTGGGCGTGGCTGCGATGAGGAGTGTGGTGATTAATATGTGTAGCAACTTGTTCATTATCTTACGATGGGTTTATTGCGGCGTTGTGCCGGCTTTTATTGCAGCGATGTTATCTTGCGGAGCAGTTCGTCTACTTCCACCTTGCGATACTTCGATGATACCTCTGTCTTTGTGTCCCAGTTGGTAGAGGTCTTAGGTGATGCCATCTGTAGCGTCACCTGCGCAGCGTGGTTGCTTCCGCCGTAGTTGGTGCTGAAGCCGAACAGCTGTGTTGTAGGGAACTTCTTCTGTCCTACGGTGTTGAAGTCGTTGTATGTCCACGTGAGCGACGAGGTGCCGTGTGCAGCACTCTTGTATGTTATGTCGGCACCCTTGATGAGTGCTGTTGCTGCGTCCACGCTCCACTTGTAGGTGATGTTGCCAGCCTTGAGCGTCACGGGTACTCGTGAGCTGCCCGCTGCCACGTCGGCTACGAATTTCTTCAGGTCAGCCTCGGTGATGGTCTTTGCGCCAGGCGCTGTGAGCTGGTTCCAGAAGAGTGCTTGCAGGCTGTAGAACGAGAGTCCGTTATTGGCGAGGAAGCTCACCTCGGAGTAAGAGGCTTTGATATATTCCTTGTGGTAGCGGTCGAGGAGCAGCACGTAGTTGGGTGTGAACTCTATGCGTGCCAGTTCGCTGCGCAGTATAGGCATGAGCAGTTGTATGCGTATGCACTCGTCCTTGCGCATACTTAGTTTGGCTGGCACCGTAATCTCCTTGCTGCCCAACTGTAGTGTGAAGTCGCCACTTGTGAGGATGTTCTCTGTCGCCACGTTGTTGTTGGCGATGCGCTGCACGAACTGTAGCGACTGTCTTGCAGCCTCCTTCTCGGCGTTCTTGTATGTCTTAGAGGTCTGTGTTGGCAGTTGTGTGCCGTCGGTGATGGCTTTCTTGCTCGCACAGGAGGTGATGAGCAGCAGGGCTGCAGCTATCGGTGCGTATCTAAGTATATGTTTCATCTTGTTGATATTGTTTTGTTATGTTGTTCGGGTTATGCACGCTGTGGCAGCACTTGCGTTGCTACTTCAGCTTGCGTGTCTTTATCTTGCGTTCGAGCGATGCCTTGTTGCCTCCGGCTTCTATGGCTTGCTGCCAGTAGCTGACGGCTTTCTCCTTGTCGCCTGCCATGAGGTAGATGTCGCCTGCGTGCTCTAAGAGCACCTTGTCGGGATTCTTGCTGTTCTGCAGTGTGAGGTCGACGTATGCCTTTGCCTCGTCGTAGCGTTTCTGCAGGAACAGTATCCAGGCATAGGTATCGAGGTAAGTGGCGTTGGTGGGTTCCTCCTTGAGCGTTCGCAGGCTCATCTCGGCTGCGTGGTCGAGCTGTGTGTTCTGCTGCGAGAGGTAGTAGGCGTAGTTGTTCAGCACCTGTATGTTGTCAGGGTATATGGTTATCGCCTTCTCGTATGCGCTGAACGCCTCGTCGTAGTTCTGGTTGGTGTAGCTCATGTCGCCTATTATGCCGTACATGTCCGATGCCATGTTGCGTTCTGGCTCGTCGGCTTTGTTCAAGTCAATCTCGTTGAGTCCGCGTTTGCACGCTTCGTAAGCCTTCTGATCCTTATCCTGCTGTATGTATGCAAGTGCCATGAAGTAGTAGTAGGTCAGCTCCTCGGGCGTGTACTGTATGCCCTTGTCGCAGAGGTCGACCACTTCGTCCCACTTTTTCTCCTCCCATTTGTTCTGCGTCAGTGTGAGGCGTGCCGACAGGTTGTCTGGCTCGAAGGAGAGAGTGTGTGCGTATGCGGCGTTGATGCTGTCCTGCGGCATCTTCTTCACTCGCATGTACATCGCCTTAAGATTGGATAGCTCGGCGTTGCGTGGTGTGGCGAGCATTATCTTGTCGAACAGTGCGAGCACAGCCGTTGAGTCGCCACCTTGCTCCTGCTCGTTCTCGCGTATCGCTTGCTGCAGCATCGAGAGCTTTGTCTTTATGTCGGTCTGTGGACTGAATAGTATGTTGTCGCGCAGTTGTCGTGCCTTTGTGTCGTCGCCCATGCTGCGGTAGTAGTCGTAGAGCGAGTTCAGTGCGAATTCGTTTTGCTTGTCGTCCTCCAGTGCGCTCTTGAACCAGTTGTAGGCTTCGCTCTTGCGGTCGTGCTGCATGAGCCAGTTGCCGAGCATCACCTTGTACGACGGCTCGTTGGGGTGGTCGTTGGTGAGCGCGTGGAGTATGCGGTAGGCGTTCTTCTTGTCGCCTTGCTGCTCGTAGATGCCCATGCGCATGAGTGAGATCTCCTCGCTTGGTCCGTCGGCTTGCTCCATGCGGTCGATGGTGGAGAGCATCTTGGGGTAGTCTTTCTTTGCGTTATACAGTCGCACCAATAGCTCGAGCACGTCGCTGCGGTCGCGGTGGTGTGCATAGAGCTGTTCGTAGGCTTCGATGGCGCGGTCGTACTCGCGTTGGTCGATATATGTCTCCGCCACGTTCTCAAGGTAGTTGTCGTTGTCGGGTTGCAGCTCGGCAGCTCGACGCATGTTCACTCTTGCGAGCGAGTCGTTGCCCTGCTTTAGGTACGAGTGGGCTAACGAGTAGTACACCTCGGCAGCGTCGGGGCGCATCTCGTGGCATCGCTCTAACAGTGCTGATGCTGTGGAGTCGCCCGCAATCTGTCGGCACACTGCGTCGAGGTACAGGCGGTCGAATAGTGGTGTCTCCTTCAGTAGCGAGTCGGCAGAGATGGTCATCGTGTCGCACTTCATGTCGACCGATGTGCCCGTGCGTGCTCCGCCGATAGCTAAGAGCGGAGCGACAACTGCCATGGCTATCGCAACGAGTATGTATTTCTTCATTTTCTTCTTCTTTAATTGTTTGGAAGTGAGTTGCCGATGGAGGGCTAACCATAGGAGGCTACGGCATTCCTGCCGTAGTCATTGCAAATTTATATTTCTGTTGTTGATGGCTACGGCAAGAATGCCGTAGCCTCCTACTTATTTCACTCCGGTGTGTCCGTAGCCACCCTCGCCGCGCTCCGTCTCGTCGAGTTCCTCAACGAGGCAGAACTCGCCCTGCTCGTGGCGTGCTATGACCATCTGTGCGATGCGCTCGCCGGCTTCAATCACGAAGGGCTCGGTGGAGAGGTTGATGAGCAGCACACCCAATTCGCCACGATAGTCGGCATCGATAGTGCCAGGCGAGTTGAGCACGGTGATGCCGTGCTTCAGAGCCAAGCCTGAGCGTGGGCGCACCTGCGCCTCGTAGCCCTCGGGCAGCGCGATGTGCAGACCGGTGGGTATGATGCGACGCTCCATAGGCTGCAGCGTGATGGGTTCTACGATGTTGGCGCGCAAGTCCATGCCTGCGCTCTGCGGTGTGGCGTAAGCAGGAAGCTGCTGCGAGCCACGGTTCACTATCTTTATTTTTACCATTATGTGTTCTGTTGTGGTTTACGTTACGTAATGTTTCAAATTGCAAAAGTACTTAATTATAATGAGATTACGCCTTTTTAGAGTATTAAAAAAGTGGAAATAGGTAGCAGAGTGAATAATCTTCTTGTCTATTTGGAATATTAGTTTTAATTTTGTGCTATAAACAAAACAAAACGATTATGGCAATGAATTGGCAACAACTCATATCGAACAAGCGACTCGGACAGGAGTTGCGCCACCCCGAACGTCACGACGACCGCTCGGAGTTCAAACGCGACTACGACCGCCTTATCTTCTCGGCTCCGTTCCGTCGTATGCAGAACAAGACACAGGTTTTTCCGCTGCCTGGTAGCATCTTCGTTCACAACCGCCTCACTCACTCGCTCGAAGTGGCGAGCGTGGGCATGTCGTTGGGCAATGACGTGGTGCGTGCGCTGAAGCGTGTGCACCCCGAACTCGCTGGTACGCTCTTCGAGGAGCTGGGCACTATCGTGAGCACGGCGTGTCTGGCGCACGACATGGGCAATCCGCCGTTCGGACACTCTGGCGAGAAGGCTATACAGGCGTTCTTCCGCGAGGGCCGCGGACTGGCGTTGAAGCCTTGTGTGTCGGCGCAGATGTGGGAGGACCTGACGCACTTCGAGGGTAACGCCAACGCCTTCCGACTGCTCACGCACCGCTTCCACGGACGACGCGACGGCGGTTTCGTGATGACCTACTCCACGCTTGCCTCCATCGTGAAGTACCCGTATTCGAGTGAGTGTGCCGGCAAGAAAGGCAAGTTCGGCTTCTTCTGCTTCGAGCAGGAGGCGTTTCAGCGCATCGCCGACGACCTCGGTATGCTGCGCCTCTCGGCTGAGGGCGAACCGCTGCGCTACGCACGCCATCCGTTGGTGTATCTTGTTGAGGCTGCCGACGACATCTGCTACGAGATAATGGACATAGAGGATGCTCACAAGCTGCGCATCCTCTCCTACGGCGAGGCGAGCGGTCTGCTGTTGGGTTTCTTCAGCGACGAGTCGCGTAAGAACATTCTCGACCGCATAGAGGAGGAGGGCATCACCGACAACAACGAGAAGATTGTGTATATGCGTGCCTGCGCCATCGGACTGCTCGAAAGTGAGTGTGCAAAGGCATTCGTGCAGCACGAACAGGAGATACTCGCCGGCACGCTGCAGGGCTCGCTCATCGACCACGTCACTCCGCTCGTGCGCGATGCGTATCGCCACTGCACGGAGGTGAGCGTGCAGCGCATATACAACTCGAAGCCTGTGCTCGACGTGGAGCTGTCGGGTTATAAGATTATGGAGACGCTGATGGACACACTCATCGAGGCAGCTACCGCTCCTGGCAAGTTCCACTCGGAGCAGCTGCGCAAGCGTTTCAGTAGCCAGTACGACATCAACAGCGACGACTTCGCTACGCGTGTCATGGCTGTCATCGACTATATCTCGGGTATGACCGACATCTTCGCGCTCGACATCTATCAGAAGATACAGGGTATCTCGCTCCCCATAGTATAGGAGGGTATGGCATCCTGCCGTACCCACGCAGCCACATTCTTGAAATTGCCTCCCACAGAACCCACAGAACCCACAGAAATTTCTTGCTGAGAAGAGACTTCCACAGATGGCACTGATGCAATCTCAGGGGGTGCAGCAGTCTCTGCTGCACCAACAAAGCAAGCAGTGGTACTCCCACAGAACCCACGGAACGCACAGAAACTTCTTGTAGAGAAGGGTCTCCCACAGATATCACGGATTTACACAGATGTAGGAGGGTATGGCATCCTGCCGTACCCACGCAGCCACAAATGCAACCAAACTTCTGTGAGTTCTGTGAATTCCGTGGGCGAACTAACGCAACCAACCATCTGTGTTGATCAGTGCAATCTGTGGGAGAACTGTATTCCCACAGAACCCACAGAAGCTTCTTGTAGATAAAGGTCTCCCACAGATAGCACGGATTTACACAGATTAGGAGGGTATGGCATCCTGCCATGCCCACGCAGCCACTAACGCACCCAAACTTCTGTGAGTTCTGTGAATTCCGTGGGAGAATTAACGCAACCACCCATCTGTGTTGATCAGTGCAATCCGTGGGAGAACTGTATTCCCACAGAACCCACTCACAGAAGTTTCTTGTAGAGAAGAGCCTCCCACAGATAGCACACGGAGTTGTAATTATTATAAATTAACAAAACTTTTACTCGTTTCGCTTTGTAGTTTGAAGTATAATGTGTATATTTGCAACAGATAACAATTAAAACGATATGACTATGAAGAAATACGTATGTGATGTCTGCGGTTGGGTGTATGACCCAGCTGTCGGCGACCCAGAGAATGGCATAGAGCCAGGTACAGCATTTGAAGATCTTCCAGAAGATTGGGTTTGTCCACCTTGCGGAGTTGGCAAGGAAAATTTCAGTCCGGTGGATTAAGCCAGTATGAAAATAGAAAAAGCATTGGTGCATAATTCGTTTCTCTTTTGAGAGCCTATATGCGCCAATGCTTTTTTATTTGTCCATCCGACGTTTCGTTGTCGGTTGTTGTTTAGCTTTAATTGCTGTCTTAGAGGGTAAAGTCAAAAGCCAGTTAGTGCGGGCTGAAAGCCCAACAATCACATAGCCCAGGGCAGCGCCCTGGGTATAATGATGTATATAATGAACAATGCGCCCTGTAAGGGCAACACCCTAATAATTAGGCTTTTGCCCTTACAGGGCGTATGGTTCGTGTGTGTCTTTTAACCCAAGGCGCTGCCTTGGGCTATGTGGTGCTGCCCCTTCGGGGCGTACCGCTTACGACTTTTGACACACTCTCCCCTGATGTTTATTTCACGAGCACCTTTGTTGTTTTCTTGCCACGCTTCACGATGTTCACACCCTTTTGTGGTGCGTTCAGACGGCGGCCCTGCAGGTCATAATACTCCGCTGTCGTGTCGTCCGACACCGTCGGCGCATCAATACCTGTAGCTGCTTTATATGTGAAGTATCCAGTGGTGTAGTTCGCCATTTCCTTGCCTATCTTGTTGTCGTCGTAGGGTACGGCACCTACAAGATTAGTGCAGTATTTAAACATATTCTGACCTTTTTTACATGCTGTTGTCACGAACTTGTCGCTTGCATAGATGGTGGTGAGAGCAGAATTGAAGCTGAACATCCAACGCATATCCGTCACGTTCTTAGTATCGAAGTTTGAGACATCCAGTGTAGTGAGCCCATTACATTCATAGAACATCTTGTTCATGTTTGTCACGTTCTTTGTGTCGAAGTTTGATACGTCAAGTGTTGTGAGAGAAGTACAGCCAGCGAACATGTAGCCCATGTTTGTCACGTTCTTTGTGTCGAAGTTTGATACGTCAAGTGTTGTGAGATACCTACAGTCATCGAACATGCACCCCATGTTTGTCACGTTCTCTGTGTTCAGATATTCAATACCCTCTATTTTTAAGTCGATGCAACCACGGAACCAGCTGTAGCAACTCGTTGGGCGTGCTTTTGCAAATGAGGCATCAAAGACAACTTTATTGATGTAATTGCTTCCAGATTTTTTGGGGTTATACCAACCTGGAGCATTTCTGCCCACATTCAGCGCAAACGCCCCATAGGGTTTTTGGGTGTCGTGCTTGAATGTCAGCGTGTTTGTGGCTTCGTCAAACACGGCATACGACTCTGCCTTTTGGGCAAATGCATGGCTACCCCATATGGGCAGGCACATCAAGACTGCAAGTAAAAGGCGAGCAATCGGGGGGTAAAATTTGGGTTTTCATAATAAAATAGTTTAAAAAATATTAGTATTTGGTTGTTTGTGTCTTCTTAACGGCTGCAAATAAAGTAAAATAATTTGGAATTTGCAAATTATTAGGGCGAAAAATATATTGCTATATGGTAGGTTGGGGCATCCGCGTCGACCGATACGGATGTCTGCGTCGACCGTTACGGATGTCTGCGTCGACCGATACGGATGTCTGCGTCGACCGATGCGGATGTCTGCGTCGACCGATGCGAGTGGTAGAAACTTAATACATGAGTCTTCTGTGTTTTGAAATAGTATCCTGTATAACCAAATAACCCCTGAATATGAACAGTTACAAATCAATCTGGTGCGCAGCACTCATTGCGCTTAGCATTGTTATCCTTGGTTTTAATATCAAGGGTGGTATTGACAATTTCGCCAACAAAGACCGTAAGGTGTCCGTAAAGGGATTGGCAGAAAAAGAGGTGGATGCCGACAAGGTGACATGGCCTATTGTGTCGAAAGAACTTGGCAACGATTTGCCAGAGCTCTATAAGCGACTGGGTGATACGCAGTCGAAGATAAAGCACTTCCTTACTACCAATGGTGTGAAGCCTGAGGAGATAAGCGTAAATGCGCCGAGCGTCATCGACCTCAATGCCGACCAGTACAGCAACAATCAGCGCACATACCGCTACAACATCACATCGTTCATCACTGTCACATCACGCAACGTGAAGCTTGTACGCTCCATCATCGCTCGCCAGGGCGAACTGCTGAAAGAGGGCGTAGCCATTGTCGATGGAGGTTACGAGAACCAAGTGAAGTACGAGTACGTATCGTTCAAGGAGATGAAACCGAAGATGATGGAGGAGGCCATTGCCAATGCGGAAAAGACGGCTGCACAGTTTGCGGAGAACTCAAAGAGCCAACTCAACAAGATTGTCTCAGCCGACCAAGGACAGTTCTCCATTGAAGACCGCGATCAGAGCACACCTTATATCAAGAAGGTTCGCGTTGTGACCACAATTGTTTATTCGTTGAAAGATTAGATTAGTGCAGACTTTAATCTGCATATTTAATAATGTAAAAGTGTTGGAAAGCAAGGAAAAGGAAATAGGAACCACATCGCTATGGGGGCGAAAATCGGGGGAGGGGCTTTACCGCTTCCTCACCCAAGCTCCTGTCTATCGTGTTATACTGACGATGGCGGTGCCTACGATAATCTCCATGCTTGTAACCTGCCTTTACAACATCGTCGACACCTACTTCGTCGGACAGATTGACACACAATCTACGGCGGCAGTAGGTGTCGTTTTTTCATTAATGTGCCTCATTCAGGCACTTGGAGCATTCTTCGGACAGGGCAGTGGCAGTTATATGTCGCGCGAGTTAGGTGCCAGACGACGCAACAATGCTTCCGTCATGGCTGCCACCGGACTCGTCTATGCTTTGCTTGTAGGCATAGTGGTCTGCGTCAGCGGACTCCTCTTGCTGCGCCCTCTGTCGCTGTGGCTTGGCAGCACTCCCACCATTCTTCCTTACACCGAACAATACATGGCTATCATCCTGCTCGGTGCCCCCTTTCAGATAGCCGCCTTCACACTCAACAGTCAGTTGCGTATGCAGGGCAATGCGCGCCACGCTATGTGGGGCATCATTGCCGGTGCGCTGCTGAACGTGGTGCTCGACCCAGTGCTTATCTTCGTTTGTTCGCTCGGACTGCGTGGTGCGGCACTTGCTACAGTCGTCGGACAGATTGTAAGCTTCCTTATATTATATATAATGTGTAGTCGTAGCTCAGCTTCTGCGGTGCGTCTGCAGTTGCGTCGTTTCTCGCTGCGACTCCATTTGGTGAAGGAGATAGTGTATGGTGGTTCGCCGTCGTTGTCGCGCCAAGGGTTGGCAAGCATAGCAGTTGTGCTCTTGAACCTCGCAGCAGCCGATTATGGAGATGCAGCAATTGCGGCAATGTCCATAGTCAGTCGTGTCACGATGTTCGTTATGTGCGTCATTGTGGGGCTTGGTCAGGGTTTCCAACCGTTCTGTGGCTATTGCTACGGAGCGCAACTCTATAAGCGTATGCACCAAGGCTTTTGGTTCACGGTAGTGACAGGCACGGTCTTTCTTGTCATAGTGTCGGGCGTTGTGTTCTACTTCGCCGAGGCGACAGTACGCCTCTTTCGCGATGACCCCATCGTGATAGCCGTCGGTGTTACTACGCTGCGCTGGCAGTTGGCTGCTTATCCACTCAACGCCTTCATCATGACTGGTAACATGATGCTGCAGACCACTCGCCGCCCGTTCCGCGCCAATGTGCTTGCATCGGCGCGCAAGGGACTGCTCTTCATTCCGTTCATACTCATCCTTCCGCATTTGTTTGGACTGATGGGTATCGCCATGTGCCAGGCTGTGTGCGATGTCGTTACGTTTCTAATAGCAATTCCGATTGTTCGCAGTGCGTTTAAAAGTAAAAAAGTAAAAGAGTAAAAAACTTAGAACGGGAAAATGAGTGGCAGCACACCGATCATCACCAGTCCCATTATTATCTGTAACGGCAATCCCACCTTTATGTAATCGATGAAACTATATCCGCCAGCCTGCATCACGAGGGCGTTAGGCGGTGTGGAGAATGGCGATGCGAAGCACATGCTTGCTCCGAGCGTAACGGCAAAGAGCATGGGGTAGGGACTCACGCCTACTGCCACTGCCGAAGTGAGTGCTATGGGCGACATGAGCACCGCCGTAGCGGTGTTACTGATGAACATTGTGAGACATGATGTGGTGAAGTAAACACCGGCAAGCAGAGCGTACGGACTCGCCTCGCCGAGGTTGTCTGCAAGCAGGCGTGCCACCATGCTCGATGCTCCGGTCTTCTCCAACGCTACCGACATGGGTAGCATTGCCGCAATCAGCACTATACTCTCCCAATTGATTGTTTTGTAGGCAGCTTCTACGCTACGCAAACATCCGGTGATGACCATAAGCAGTCCGGCTATCATTACCGCCGTTACGGGTGCTACGGGTATGAAGTCGAACACCATCATCGCTATCATCAGCAGCATGATAGCCGCTGCAAGCGGAGCTTTGTAGTCGAGCGTTACGTGAGCTGCCTCCTCCAGAGGCTGACCAATCACCACGATACCATCCGCCTCGTTAGCTATGCGTGCAATATTCTTCCAGCGACCCTGTATGAGGAGAGTGTCACCCTCGCGCAGTTTCAGGTCTGCAAGGTTCTCCGTGATGTAGTCGCCACCGCGCTGTACGCCTAACACATTCACGTTGTACATACGTCTTACGCCCGAGTCTTTTATCGACTTACCGCATAGACGCGCCGAGTGCATCAGCACCACCTCCGCGATGCCGATGTCGTAGATGGTGAGGTTCTGTGATGAAGCAGCGGTCAGCTTCAAATCGGTAGCGAGACGTGTTGCTGTCTCCTTGTTACCGCTGAGATATATAATGTCGCCAGCAGTGAGCAGTGTGTCTGGACCAGCCAGTTTTTGCTCTACATCTTTCATGATGCGCGTGTGCGACTTCTTTATGCGTCTTACCTCGAGCACGGTAAGTCCATAGCGGTGGTGGATATTCAGTTCGGCGAGTGTCTTTCCGGCAGCCAATGAGTCGTTCGCAACGGTGAATACAGAAAGGTTCTCAGCCAACTGATATTCTTCCATCAGTCTGCTCAGTGTTTTTCTTCTGCTCTTTTTGTCGCTCTCTTTCTTCTCGTTGCCCGAGAGGAAGCGCTTGCTCAGTGGTAGCAGTACTACGATGCCTACGATTATACAGGCGATGCCTACGGGCAGAAAACTGAAGAACTTTAGTGGCTCATAGCCAGCTTCAGTCAGTGCCTCTTGTATCACAAGGTTAGGCGGTGTACCGATAAGCGTGAGCATACCGCCCATGCTGCTTGCAAAGGCGAGAGGCATAAGCAGTCGGCTTGCCTTGATGCCGCCTTTTTGTGCCAAACTCACCACGATGGGCATCATCAGTGCCACTGTGCCCGTGTTGCTCACGAATGCTCCGATGAGAGCCGTTACAATCATCAGTAGGAGGAAGAGTCGCAACTCGTTGCCGTCAGCCAGAGTCATCAGTTTGCCACTTGCTTTCTTAGCCAGTCCGGTCTGCACGATGGCTCCTCCTACGACGAAGAGTCCGACCATCATAATGACTACGGGATTGGCGAAACCGGATAATGCTTCTTGAGGTGTTAGTATTCCGGTGAGGAGTAGTGCGACGAGTGCGCATAGCGCAACGAGATCAGAGCGTACTTTTCCCATGGCGAAGAATACTGCTGCTACGGCAAGGATTGCGATAGTTGTAATCATGCGATTTGTTGTGTTTGTTTTTTAGATGATGAATGAATTTGTTTTCTTAAAAAAGTTTATCCAAAGTTACAAAAAAGTATTGAAATAACCAATAAATTGTATTATGTATTACGATTTGATTTAAATTATTTTGAAAAAGTAACAAAAAGTTCAAAAAATATTGCATTATTCAACAAAAAGTGTTATCTTCGCAATGTATTAGTACGGAGGGTGCAGCCTCTCGTCCCTCTGATTAGATTATTAAAGGCTGTTTAGAGGCATCAGCCAGGATAGGAGGTTTTATGAACAAGTTGTTGAAGAAATCTTATGATTTTGAGTCGTTTGAACTTGACAACGTTTATAACGAAGATGAGCGTTACCCACGTGATAACACCTCCATTTGGTACAATTAGTTAAGTTGTGCGAACATCCCTCTTTGGGGAATGCTGGTATAATAATGGAGAGTTAGTACATTACAATTTTAAAAAACAAATAGCAAAACCTTGATCCTTGATGGGTCAAGGTTTTGCTATTTGTTTTTGTTTTGTTTGAGGTTGATATCGTATGCTCGTAGTTTTGAAATGCTCAATACAATTCTTATAACCTAACAACTTCCAAGTCGTTAGGCACCACGATGCCACCCTTGAAGTGCTGCGCTGCCTCGCGTGTGTATGTCTCGCGGCGTGTGGCGAGTGTTTTCTCCTCGGTGTGATAGAGCAGCAGGTTCTTCACGCCGAGTTCGGTGGCGAGCTTGCCGGCGTCGAGCGCTGTGCTATGCGACTTCTCGTAGGGCTTGAACTCCTCGCGGTCGGCGTAGAGGCAGAAAGCCTCGCAGAGGAGCCAGTCGGCGTGTTCTACCATGAGACGGTTCTGCTGGTTGTACGGTTCGTCGCCGAGACAAGCGACAGTAGTTCCGGGCAGTTCGGCACGGAAACCATACTGCTTCTCCTTTGTGGAGTGGATGTCGAAGCACTGCATACCGATGTCGCCCATCTCGAACTTGTCGCCATCGTGCAGTTCGTGGAAGACCACACGCTCTGCCACCTTTGCCAGCTGTTTCTTGGCGAGAATCATGTCGATGATGGTGCGTATCACGAGCTGCACCTTGTCGTTGCCATACACATGGAGCTGACCCTCGTAGCCTTTACATTGCGCCACCATACGTATTATCCATATCACGCCGAGTATGTGGTCGGTGTGGGCGTGGGTGACGAAGAGATGATGTATGTCTGCGATGCCGATACCTGCTTTCTTCAGTTGTCTGAGTACGCCGTTGCCCCCGCCGCCGTCAACGAGCAGTAGGGTGGTGTCGGTCTGTAGGGCGAAGCAGGTGTTGTAGCATTGGGTGACGGTTGCGTTGCCCGTGCCGAGCATGGTTATTGTGTTCATATTGCTATGTGTTTTTAGTTGTTATTCTTTGTCTGTATTCACAAGGAAGTTGCCTGCGCAATATTTCTCTGCAGGTATGTCGTAGTAGGCATCTCTCTGTTTTGCGAAGTTGATGAGTCGGCTGAACGTCTCGTCCTGCTGAAGTACTTCGGGATTGCCCACCATAATCAGATGCAGTCGTGCGCGAGTCATGGCTACGTTCAGTTTGCGGTCGATGCGCATTCCGTCCTCCTCGAATGTGTTGTTTGTGAGGAAGCGGAGTTGATAGGGGTGGCGCACTGTGAAGCCGTAGATGATATAGTCGCGTTGCGAACCTTGATAGCGTTCCACGGTATCGATAGTGATGTTGTGAAGTTTGTTACGTTGTGCTTCATCCTGTTTGCTGTCAGCGTTGCCAAACATCGTGCGATAGGCAGCGTCGATAGCGTTGCGTATTGTAGCAATCTGGTTGCGGTAGGGCACGATTATGCCTATGGTCTGTGCTTCGTCAAAACTGTCGGCTGTGCTGCTGAATATCTGCATCACTGTAGCTGCTATTATCTCCGCTTCGACCTGATTGGTCTTCATTGCCGTAGTATTGCCCACACGTGGCGAGGCGATGAACGCTATGCGATGGGCGTTCAATATCTGAACGATTCCGTTCGGAGTGTTGAGTGTTGAATGTTGAGTGTTGAGTGTTGAATGTGGAGTGCTTTCTGTCACATCCGTATCTGGCGGTAGCGTCTGATGAGGTAGCGGCACAACGGCGAGCTTACTGCCGTAGAACTCGATGTTCGAAAACTCGGCTATCTCCTGATGCATGCGTCCCTGACGCGTGAGCATGTAGACGAGGTGTGGGTTGTAGCCGTCGTTGGTCTTGCAGTTAGTGAGCAGACGCTCGAAGAGCGAGAGACGACAGTTGGTAAGGTGTATGGCGTGCAGCTCAGGTTCGTCCACCTGCGACTCCTCTGCGGTCTGCTGCACCACGGCAGGTAGCTGCTTATGATCGCCGATGAGCACGAAACGACAGATTGAGTTTTGAGTTATGGAGGTGCGTGCCGAGAGCAGACCGATGAGATGAGGCTCGAGTATCTGCGAGGCTTCGTCGATTATGGCGAGGTCGAAGTGCTTAATCTTCAGTAGGTGGATGTTGGCATTGAGCGCAGTCGTTGTGGCGCAGAATACCCGTGTGTTGCTGATGAGATTGGCTACAGCGTGTGCATTGGGACAAGTCGTAGCACGATTGCAGAGCAGGTGGGGTTTGAATGTCTTTTCGCAGTTGAGCTCCGAACCGATACGTAGGAAGTCGATGTTGCTCTCTACAAGTTTGCTGCATATCTCGTCGACGGCTCGGTTGGTGTAGGAGAGGAGCAGAACGTTGGCGTTGGGGTTGGTTAGCTCCTCTTTGAGTATGTTAAGCAAGGCGAACGATGTTTTGCCCGTTCCTGGAGGTCCGATTACGAGGAATAGGTCGCGTGCTTGTTTGGCATGTAGCACGAGCTGGTTGAAGGCACCATAGTCGCCTGCGAGCGTAATGCTTTCGTCGACAGTCGGCTTGCGCTGACAAAGGATAAGGTCGCGGCGTGGTTGAGGTGTGGAGAGAAAACTGTGTAAACCACTGTATAGCGATTTTACGGACGACTCAAACATATCGTGTTCTATCGCCCAGCGTGTGTCTTCGGCAGAAAGAAACAGACGATGGTCAGTTTGTGGGTTGCGCAGCACCACCTCTACGCCTGCTTCTGTAATGTTGCTGATAGATGCGCGGTGAACCATCTGAGCGCAGGCGTTCGGCACTTCGCCGTGGCGGTAAGGGTAGAGGATTACGATGTCGCCCAAGCGGAAATTGGAAGTATCTACCGAACGTGCAGTACTGAACTTCAGTTGTAAACGCTCGATAGTATCACCGTTCTCGCCGAACGATTCAATGGTTAATTCTTCGTAGATATTACCCGCAGCACGTTTGTCTTCGAGCGTGTCGAGCCATGCGGCAGCAAATCCGCTGTCGTCTTTTGTTTTGTTTCCAATCTTTGAGAGCAGATGCTCCTTGCTGATGAAACGCAGGAAACGCAGATAATAAGCACGCTCTAAGGTTGAGGCTTGGCTTATAGGATTGAGAGTGCGTTCCAATTCGGGGCGCACCCATTGAACCCACAATCGTCCTGTGAGATGGTTGCGGTTGAGTATCTCGGGTGTTAGTGAGGTGAGAATGTTGAAGCCGTCATTTGTGCAGCTAATGTTGAGCCACGTCAAAAGGTTGCGCATACGTATGGCGCGCAAGGTGAGTTGGGGCATATTGGCTATCGATACCAATCCCTCAGAATACTTTGAGTAGAGGAGCATGAAGTGGCGCAACTGGTCGGCACGCTTGCCGAACTCGTAGTTGAACAAGGCGCGATAGAGCGAGAGCTGTACGAGGTGCTTCACTTGCGGTTCGGGGCGGTTGGGATTGAAATCGTCGGTGGGGAAAGGCACGAATGCACCCTTGCCCGACTTCTGCTCGATGATGGTGATGTCACCATTCTTTACGTGCAGCAAGTCGAGTCGTCCCTGAATACCCAATACCTCACTAAAGAACGTTGGCTCAAGCACTACGGCACGTGCATCGAACTCTTTAACCTCTTGTGGTAATACCTTGCCAATGAGGTTCGCTATATTTTGTTGCTGCTGGCGTGCATCGCTGTAGAAGCGAGCCACGGTCTGTGTATCCTTGAGGTCTTCGCATGAAGTGAGGCTTATAGCGTTGTGATGGAAGAAGTCGATAATGCTCTCGTTGAAGGAGGTGTGTTTGTTGTGTATTATTTCGTCGAGGAATTGTCCAGCGAGGTTACCCAAGTGTATATGTACGGTATTGGGTGGTGGCTTCAACATGTTGAGCAAGTGGACGTATGGCGACTCGGCGTAGGTTTCGAAACACGAGGCGACGGCGGTGATATCTATCAGATAATCGGGTTCGTAGATGATGAGTTCGGGCATATACACGCCGCCCTCGATGCGAATATGCACGAGGTTGATTTGTGTGTTTTTATGCAAAATCTGTTTCAAGTACGACCAATCGGCTTTTCCTCCCAACCATAGATATTCGTTCTGTGTACCATAACACACCTTCACGGATGAAGCATTCTGTTCCTCCGTGGCGTAGATATATTGATCGTCCCAATGTTCGACGACGCAGCGCAAGACTTTAGCGTCGAGTTTGCTCCAACGTCGTTTGCGGTTGGTAGTAGGGAAGTAGGCTGTTAGCGATGTGGGTGCCATACTTTCGGACAACAACTCTACGAGCAACGTCGTTGCGTTTAGGTCGTGCGGAAGCGAAGTTGTCAGCTCGTTTTCTGATGTGGTGTGTATGGCATTAAGCATTCGCCGTGTATTGTGAATTAGTTGAGCGGTGTCAGTGGGCACATCCAACTGCTTCATAAGGTAGTCGACCTTGGCGAATAAGCCTATAAAGTTAATACTTGTTTGTGAGAGTGCTTGATTCACTATGCGCTTGAATATATCGCGCAACATAGCGTACTTCGCATGAATGGCGAAGCTGCCTGCAGCCACTTCTTCAATCTCTTTGAAGAACAGCATGGCATGTTCTGTAGTGAAACTCTTTTCTATCGTATTGTTTGAGTGCATAGTTAGCAACAAAGTTAGCACAAACTGAGCACAAACCGAAATTAGTTAGCCTAAAATGTTGCTATATAATAAAAAAGATATGCAGTTATCATAAAAAACAACTGGAGTAAAGCCCCGTTCGTTGTATAATGTACAACAATCGGACTTTGCTCCAGTTGCTTTATATATAATGTATGCTTTTAGTCGGCAGAAACAAACTCGTCGAGGAAGCGTACATCGTTCTCAGAGAACATACGCAGGTCGGCTACACGATACTTCAAGTTGGTGATACGCTCGATGCCAAGACCGAAAGCGTAGCCGGTGTACACCTTGCTATCGATGCCGCAAGCCTCGAGCACGTTCGGGTCTACCATACCGCAACCCAAAATCTCTACCCAGCCAGTGTGCTTGCAGAAACCGCAGCCCTTACCGCCACAAATGTGGCAAGAGATGTCCATCTCTGCGCTTGGCTCTGTGAATGGGAAGTAGCTCGGACGCAGACGAATCTTTGTGTCCGGACCGAAGAGCTCGCGTGCGAAAGTGAGAAGCACCTGCTTCAAGTCGGTGAACGACACGTTCTTATCAATGTAAAGACCCTCAAGCTGATGGAAGAAGCAGTGAGCGCGTGCTGAGATGGCCTCGTTGCGATACACACGACCCGGGCAGATGACGCGGATTGGAGGCTGCTGGCGCTCCATGATGCGGCTCTGGTCGTTTGATGTGTGCGAACGCAGAAGAATGTTCTTGGTCACTTCTGAGGCACTCTGCTCGATGAAGAATGTGTCCTGCATGTCACGTGCCGGATGGTCTGCTGCGAAGTTAAGCTTCGTGAATACGTGCAAGTCGTCGTCAATCTCCGGTCCTTCTGCAAGTGTGAAACCCATGCGCTGGAATATGTCAATTATCTGATTCTTCACAATGGTAAGCGGATGGCGTGTGCCAAGAGCTATAGGGTAAGCCGAGCGTGTTAAGTCGATGTCGTCAGCCGACTCCTCCGCCTCAGCATTCTGTTCCTTCAGCTCGTTAATCTTCTGCATGGCAGCCTGCTTCAGCTCGTTAATCTTCATGCCGACTACCTTCTTTTGATCCGCAGCTACGTTGCGGAAATCAGCCATAAGAGCTGTAATCTCGCCCTTCTTGCTGAGGTATTTCAGTCGCAGTTGTTCAATCTCTTCAGCATTTGACGCCTTGAGATTGTTCACTTCCTTAAGAAGCTCTTCTATCTTTTCTAACATAATTAAAATTATATAGCTTATTTACTAACATATAAAAATCATTGCAAAGGTAATATTTTTTAGTCTAATAAAGAAGTTTATCGAAATAAAGTTGTACTTTTGCCAAAAATTTGAGGGCTTTGTAAAGCCTGTCAATTGTATAGATTGTAGTATGAGAAAATCAGTTTTATTCGTAGTGCTCGCTATTTTGGTGGGCATCGTTTGTTTTTCATCTTCTGGATGCACCGAGAAAAACACATCTGCCGTAGATAGCGACACCATTATTACGGTCGATACAACCGCTGTGGTGGATTCTATAGAAGATGAAATTATTGCTGCGACACCAATGCCGAAAGCCGCAGACGAACTCTTCGACGACTTTTTCTTTAACTTTGCTGCCAATCGTAAGTTGCAAAGCAAGCGCATCGTGTTCCCACTGCCCGTGTTTACTGGTAAGGAGAAAACCTACATTGCAAGGAAAGCGTGGAAGACTGACCACTTTTTTATGAATCAAGACTTCTATACATTGATATTTGACAATCAGCACCAAATGGAAGTGGTGAAGGATACCTCTATCTCGCACGTCGTAGTGGAGCGCATAAACCTACCAAAGTATAGTATGAAGCAATATGTCTTTGAGCGCAGACGTGGTCTGTGGATGATGACTTCCATACGCAACGAGAGTCTGGCTAAAAGTAAGAACGCTTCGTTCTTGCATTTCTATCAGGAATTTGTGAACGATACCGCTTTCCAGGTGGCAAGCGTTAATGACCCATTGGAGTTCAGCGGACCGAGTCCTGATGACGATTTTGAGACAATGAATGGCATTCTCGCACCCGAACAGTGGCTATCGTTTGCTCCCGAACTGCCCAATAAGGTGATTTATAATATACTTTATGGACAGAAATATACGGAGAGTAATCAGAAGATTTTCGTGATACGAGGCATTGCTAATGGTATAGAAACAGAACTAACTTTTCGCAAGAAAGATGGTGGCTGGAAACTAATGAAACTTATAATGTGATGAAAGACCTCAAGAATTATAATCTACTTGCGCACAATACATTCGGTATAGCTGGTTTGTGTCGTCGCTTTGTGGAGTTTGGTGATGTAGACGATGTGCAGACATTTGTGCGCACGCTTACGGAAGCAGACCGCCCACTACTTATCATCGGTGCCGGAAGCAATCTACTGCTCACTCGCGACTTCACGGGAACAGTGCTTCACTCGGCTATTAAGGGACGTGAAGTGGTGAAGCGTAGCGATAAGAAGGTATGGCTGCGTTGTGGCTCCGGCGAAACGTGGGACGATATCGTAGCCTACGCTGTCGACAATGGTTGGCATGGAGCTGAGAACCTCTCGCTGATACCAGGTGAGGTGGGAGCTAGTGCGGTGCAAAATATAGGTGCATACGGCGTTGAGGCAAAGGATTTGATAACAAAGGTAGAGGCTGTGGATATTGCTACGGGCAACGTAGTGGAGATGACAAATGAGGATTGCAAGTATGCTTATCGTCAGAGCCGTTTCAAAAACGAGTGGAAAGACCATTACGTGATAACCCACGTGACATACTGCTTCTCGTTAAATTTCTGTCCAGACCTCGACTATGGCAATATACGCCACTCGCTTGAGGAGCAAGGAATAAGTAAGCCGACAGCACAGCAGTTGCGTCAGACCATCATAAATATACGCGAGGCAAAACTGCCAGACCCGAAGGTTATGGGTAACGCCGGCAGCTTCTTTATGAACCCGGTTGTCGAACGTGATGTATATGAACGTCTTGCTGCACGGTATGAGGGTATGCCGCATTACGTTGTGGATGCTGAACATATTAAGATTCCTGCAGGCTGGATGATTGAGCAGTGTGGATGGAAAGGTGCATCGCTCGGTAGGGCAGGAGTGCACGACCGTCAGGCACTTGTACTCGTCAATCGTGGCGGAGCAACGGGTGGGGAGGTTGTCGCGCTCTATAAGCGTATCATAGAAGACGTGCGCAACAAGTTCGGCATAGAGATACATCCAGAAGTGAATGTTATATAAGTAGGCGAGTTGGCAGATACGGCTATAGATGTGCTGACAAGTCACTGGTAAATGATTACGAATGATGTCAAACAAAAATACAATTACGGTTACATTGCTTGGTACTGGCACGTCTGGTGGCGTACCGTCGCTTGGCTGCCAGTGTGAGGTGTGTCGCAGTAGCGATCTGCGTGACCGTCGTCTGCGCTGCGTAGCTCTTATTGAGTCGGCAGGTGGCACACGTGTGCTTATCGATTGCGGTCCGGATATACGCCAGCAGCTGATGCCGCTACCATTCAAGCCATTGGATGCCATACTACTCACACACATACATTACGATCATGTAGGAGGTATCGACGACTTGCGCCCGTTCTCTGTGTTTGGACCAATACATTTGTATGGTGACGAGAAGACATGTGAGCAAGTACGATTGGCTATGCCATATTGTTTTGAAGAACATCTTTATCCTGGAGTGCCACGTCTTGAACTACATAATGTGCGTCCGCACGAGCCTTTGCACATAGGCGATTTGGAGATAATGCCAATAGAAGTGATGCACGGCAAAATGCCGATACTCGGATTTCGCATCGGCAAGTTCGCTTATATCACGGATATGAAGACAATATGTGATACAGAGTTGCCGTATCTCGAAGGTGTGGAGACGCTTGTGGTGAACGCTTTGCGCTTTGAGAAGGAGCATCATTCACACCAATTGGTTGATGATGCAGCGAGATTTGCACAACAGATAGGTGTAAAGCAAACGTATATAACGCATGTGTGCCACCACATCGGACTATATGATGAGGCAAACAAACGTATGCCAAATGGACTTACGTTGGCGTACGATGGGCTTAAACTGAATGTTGAGTATTAGAGGTTAGGAATTAATAATGAATAATGACTAATTAAGAATGAAGCGTAGGGCTTACTTGCGCTTCTTTTTTGTTCTTCCCAATATGAAAGCCCCTTCTTGATATTTGCGGTAAAGTTTCCAACCGAGCATCATTCCATCGAACATAGTTGTACCTAAACTCAGCATCTTTGCGAACTTCTGAGCTTTGCCTTGAGGCATGGTTTCTTCTTTGTGAAACAGGTCGTTCCACTTGTTGGCTATACGCTCCTCTTCTTGTTCAATTTGTTTGTGTAAACTATCCTTGTATGCAGAAATGTCTTCGAGCGAGGTGATAGTCTGCGGTAGTTCAATGGGTTCGATTTGTGACATAAACGTATGTGTATAAAAGTTATGCTGATTACTGTTCGTTCATCAGCAGACCAGCGAGAAACTTTACGAGTGGACGTTCAATCCATCTTTTTCTAAATATCATGCACAGAAAGAGCATGACAAAATAACCACCCGCAACGCAGGCAAATGCCAACGCTGTGCCAATGAGTGGTGCGAGCGCGTAAGCTGTTGCAAAGGATAGATAGATTAGTCCGATGAAAAGAAGCAACAATAGCACAGCCAACATAGTAAGTGCTGTGAGCAGTCGCACAATCTTTTCAATTACATCGAGCTTCGCATATTTTGTTTGAAGCCCGATGTAATTCTTGACAGCTTCGATAAGCTCAGCAATGGTCTCTATGTTTTTATCTGTTGAGAACATCTTGCTTTACGTTTTGCTTTCGTTGCTTGTTATTAAATTTCGTCGTCAGTTGCGTCCTTGATATCATCAACAAGGTCCTCAACCTCTTTGCGGCTAACGCGGATGTTGTGTTTCTTGCAGAAATCGCCAACAGCGTCACCGATGCGTGTACGTGTTTCACTTCCCTTTTCTGGGGCGAGAAGAACTCCTAATGCAGTTCCGGCGAGTGCACCGCCGAGGAATGCTCCAATGTAACCTAATGCTTTCATGTCTTTTAATTTTAAGTTAATAAATTATGATAGTGCAAATATAGCAAAAGTTTTCGTATAAAGTAATTTCTTTGCAACTTTTTTTGATAAAAATTTTGTGTCAGCCCTATTTAACAAACTTTATGCACGTGATAGTCCTTTGTTTATGATATATTTTGTAATTTCGCATCAAAATGTATAAAAACGACAATCGATAAATCAATTAAATCATTTAAGAATATGAAGAAGAATATGTTTTTGTGCGCAGGTCTCTGTGCTGTATTGGCATTTACAAGCTGTAAATCAAGCGAAAGCGCATACAAGAAGGCTTACGAGAAGGCTCAAGCAAAGCAGGAGCAACCTGCAGAGCAGCCAGTCGCACCTGTTCAGGAAGAAGTGCCGGTTGTAGCTCCGCTCGTAGAGCGACCTGTAACGGAAACAACAGTTGTAGACAACACTGACAACGTAGCAGTACGTTCAGAGAACTTTACTCTTGTTGATGGTTCTGGTTTGAACAACTTCAGCGTTGTTGTTGGTTCTTTCGGCGTGAAGGCTAATGCAGAAGGCTTGCAGAGCCAGTTGAAGGCTGCTGGTCACAATGCGCAGATTGTATTCAATTCAGATCGTAACCTCTATCGCGTTGTTGCTGCTACATTCGCAACAAAGGGAGAGGCTGCACAGTCTCGTGATCAGCTCATTGGTCAGTACCCAGGTGCTTGGCTTCTTTACAAGAAATAATTCTAAAACATTATTAATATAGTGGCGCGAATACTTTCGATTGATTATGGAAAGAAGCGCACGGGTATAGCTGTCACCGATCCGCTACAAATCATAGCTGGCGGATTGGCGACAGTTGCTACGTGCGAACTTATGAGTTTCTTGCAGAATTACGTGGCTCGTGAGAGCGTAGAACGTATCGTTGTGGGTGAGCCGAAACAACTTAACGGCGAGCCGAGCGAGAACCTTCCTCGTGTGAAGCAGTTTGTAGCCAAGTTGCGCAAGACGCTTCCCGACATTCCGGTTGAGTTCTACGACGAACGCTTCACATCTGTGTTGGCTCATAAGACGATTATTGATAGTGGCATAAGTAAGAAGGCCCGTCAGAACAAAGCACTTGTCGACGAAATAAGTGCCACAATCATTCTACAAGATTACCTTCGGATGAAGGGAAAATAACAGAATCATGATTTTACCTATTTATACTTACGGCAACGCTGTCTTACGTAAAGAGGCTCAGGACATCACTCCTGACTATCCCGAATTGCAGACATTGATAGCTAATATGTTTGAAACAATGGACGCAAGCGACGGCATCGGTCTTGCTGCTCCACAGGTTGGTTTGGATATTCGCGTTGTTGTTATTGATATTGATGTACTCAGCGAGGACTATCCAGAGTACAAGGGTTTCAGACGTGCCTATATCAATCCGCACATTCTTGAATATGATGAGAACTCTGAGAAGAAGTCTATGGAGGAGGGATGTCTCTCTCTGCCTGGAATACACGAGAATGTGAAGCGTCCGACACGCATACATGTACGCTATCAAGACGAGAACTTCGATGAGCACGACGAATGGGTGGAAGGTTACTTGGCTCGCGTGATGCAGCACGAGTTCGACCATCTGGAGGGTACAGTGTTCGTCGACCGTATATCGCCGATGCGCAAACAAATGATTCGCGGTAAGCTTAAGGACCTTCTGCAAGGTCGTTTCCGCTGCGCTTATCGCACGAAGATACCCAGAAAATAAACACATATTATTTTATGAAGCATATCATAGTCCTTATATTACTTGCTATTCTGCCGTTGCATGAGATACGGGCGCAATACAACACCAATCGTCTTATTATCTCGGGGCAGAGCGCATTGTACTATGAGGACTATGTGCTTTCTATTCAGTATTTCAACCAAGCTCTTGCTGCAAAGCCTTATCTCTACGAGCCTTGGTTTTATCGCGGACTTGCAAAGTTCTATCTCGACGACTATACGGGCTCTGAGGCTGACGTGACCAAGGCGATAGAACTTAATCCGTATGTCTTTAACATGTTCGAGTTGCGCGGACTCTGCCACATTCGTCAGAAGCACTATGCACAAGCCATTGACGATTACACACGCTCTATAAATCTGAACCCACAGAACCAAACAGCGTGGTACAACCGTGCGCTCTGTCGTATTGAGGACAAGGACTACGTTCAGGCGCAGCTCGACCTTGATACTGTTATCACACGTTGGAAGTCATATGCCAGTGCCTATTCGTTAAAGGCGCAGGTCTACCTCTTGCAAGCCGACACACTCACTGCCGATAAATGGCTCGACAAGTCTCTGCAGGTGGCTCCATACGATGTGGATGCATGGAATATGCGTGGCATGATTGCTCTCTCGCGTGCCGAGTGGAAGAATGCCGACACATATCTTAGTAAGGTGATACACCTGAAGCCGAAAAACGCTGCCAACTATGTCAACCGTGCTTTGGCGCGCTATAATACTAACAACCTGCGTGGCGCGATGTCCGACTATGACACCGCCATAGATTTCGATCCCGACAACTTCCTCGCTCATTACAATCGTGGACTGCTCCGCATGAACCTTGGTGACGACAATCGTGCCATTGAGGACTTCGATTACGTGATACGCATGGAGCCAAAGAATGTGCTCGCTATCTTTAACCGCGCCATATTGCTTGATAAGACAGGCAGTCTGCGTGCTGCCATACGCGACTATTCAACGGTTATCAATCAGTTTCCAAACTTCTGGACTGGTCTTTCGCGACGTGCCAACTGCTATCGCCGTCTTGGTATGACGGCTAAGGCTGAACTCGACGAGTTCCGCATCTTGAAGGCGCAAATGGACAAGCGCGTGGGCAAACAGACACGTTGGAGCGCAGCTAAGGTGAAGCAGATGCGCCGTCGCAGCGAGATAGACATGGAGAAATATAACCAAATTGTAGTGTCCGACGACAACTCCGCTGAGCATGAATACAAGAGCGATTATAGAGGACGTGTACAGAATCGTGTTGCTGGCAACGAGCCGCTGCCGATGTTCTGCCTCTCGTTGGTGCGCTACGCTAATGATGTGCGCTCTTATCAGCCTTTTGTGCCGAGTGTAGACGCATTCAACCGACGCAACCCATCGCTTATTATCTATGTTAATAACAAGCAGCAGCGCCTTGACGAGACGCTCTCGCAACATTATCTTGCTGTTGTCGACTCGCTGTCGACTCGTATCAATTCCGAGCATAGCGAGAAGCGTATCATGCCGTTGCTCATCCAAAGGGCTGTGGCAGAGAGTGTGACGCAGAATTATGACGCTGCGCTCAGCGACCTTAATACGACGCTCGGATCGGACAGCACATCCGTACTGGCTCTTTGGCATAAAGCCTACTGCCAGTCGATGGCTAACGAGTTTAGTAATGCGACTGTATTGTCGAATAGCACTGTCGAAAAAGACAGGCTTAATCATGATATGACGTTTGCGTTAAATCGTTCAAAGGTTGTCGATTGCCTCAATCAGGCTATCATGCTCGACCATGAGAACCAGTTCCTGTATTACAACCGCGGTTGTGCGCTGCTCGTCAATAAGGACTATGCACACGCCATCGACGACTTTACACGTGCCATAAATATCGACAACGGACTCGCTGAGGCTTACTATAACCGAGGATTGGCGCGCATAAAGAACGGCTCGCAGCAGGAAGGCATTGCCGACTTGAGCAAGGCTGGCGAGCTCGGATTATATAATGCATATAGCGTTATAAAGCGATTGACCTCTAAAAACTAATTCTGTGATTGTTATTCAACACGATGAAAATGAAATACAAATAATCAGTACAATCATAATGACAAACAATCTAAACATTAGAAAAATCTTTTTCTTGGCACTGCTGATTTTCTGTGCCAATCTGTTTGCTGCCAGCAATGGCTACACGCCTAAAAAGCGTGAGTTTCGCGGAGCGTGGATTCAGTGCGTGAACGGGCAGTTCATCGGTATGTCTACCGAGAAGATGCAGCAGACACTGACCTATCAACTCGACGAGTTGCAGAAGGATGGCGTGAACGCTATCTTCTTCCAAGTGCGTGCCGAGTGCGATGCTCTCTATCAGAGTGATATTGAGCCGTGGAGCCGCTTTCTTACAGGCGTACAGGGTAAGGCACCGCAACCGTATTGGGACCCACTGCAGTGGATGATCGACCAGTGCCACAAGCGTGGCATGGAGTTGCACGCTTGGCTGAACCCATATCGTGCAAAGACTAAATTCACTTCGAGTCTCGACCCGAAACACATAGCAATGACCAATCCTGGACGTGTGTTCCCTTACGACGGACTCTTCATTCTTAATCCAGGTATGCGCGAGAACCGCGAGTATATTATAAAGGTGGTGAACGACATCGTCGAGCGTTACGACATTGACGGCATACACATGGATGACTATTTCTATCCGTACCCAGTAGCTGGGCTGCAGATACCAGACGACCGCGAATATGCTGCGAACAGCAATGGCATCAGCAATCGTGAGGACTGGCGCCGTGACAATGTGAACGTGTTCATTAAGGAGTGTGGCGAATCTATCCACCGTCTGAAGCCGTGGGTGAAGTTCGGCATATCGCCTTTTGGCATCTATCGCAATAAACGCGATGGAATAGAGGTGGGCAGCCTTACCAAAGGTACACAGAACTATGACGACCTTTATGCCGACGTACTGTTGTGGGTGAACAACGGATGGATTGACTATAGTGTGCCACAGTTGTATTGGCAGATTGGTCATACCGCAGCCGACTATAAGACACTGATAGAGTGGTGGAACCGCTATGCATCGGCACGTCCGTTGTATATCGGTGAAGACGTGGAGCGCACAGCGAAGTTTGCTGATGTGGACAACCCGAAGATAAATCAGATGCCGGCTAAGTTTACGTTGCACTCCAAGTTGCCTAACGTAGACGGCACCGTGCTTTGGTATGCTAAGGCTGCAGTAGACAATGTAGGCAACTACGGCACAATGCTCCGTAATAAGTATTGGCGTTATCCAGCCCTGCAACCGCTGATGCCTTTCATCGATTCGAAGGCTCCGAAGAAGCCGAAGAAGGTGAAGCCGGTGTGGACAAGCGACGGATACGTGTTGTTCTGGACAAAGCCTAAGGCCAAGCATTGGGATGATGAGGTGCACAAGTATGTCGTTTATCGCTTTGAGAAGGGTGAGAAAATCAATTTGGATAATCCTGCAAAGATAGTTACTATCACCGACAAAGAGCACTATAAGTTGCCTTACGTTGACGGCACTGCACGCTATACATACGTTGTGACGGCACTCGACCGCATGAGCAATGAGAGTAAGCCAGTGAAGAAGAAGCTGAAGCTATAGGATTAAATGCAATATAACAACAAAGGCTGGGAAGCAATAGCATCCCAGCCTTTGTCGTAGTATGTAAATTATAAAAGTTCTTATCTAATTCTGTCTGCTGCACGCACGAGTTTCTCATCGTGTATCACTCCAGCGCGAGCCATGAATACCAAAATGGCAGCTATGGCAGGCAGACATGCTGCGAAAGCTAAGTTGAAAGAGAAGTCAACAGGCGATGTGTTGCGTGCTGTCACTCCCAGTACGATGTACCATGCTATGAGCAAGAATAGGTTGCATACACAGAACTTGCTCTGTAGCTTTCGGTTGTTGTAGAGGAATATTGTTCCCAAGCTGAGTGCTGCACTCATTGCGAGGATGCCGAACAGTCCGCATACGGAGTAGTTGGCACCTGCGCTTGTGATGATGCAGAGGTTGTAGAGCTTAATGCTTCCGCCCATTCCCATCGGTGTTATCTCTGCTATAGGTAAGCAAAGGCAAACCACCGTGGCAATGAAAGCGAGCAAGAGGAACAACGATTGCTTACGTTGTATCATTACGCCTGCTCTTGATTGTTGTCCTGTGACGGGTCGCGGAAGTAAACGTTGCCCTCAATGAACTCCTGGGTTGCCAAAAGTGTTGGCTTCGGCAGTTTCTCGTAGTAACGTGAGATTTCAATCTGCTCACGGTTTTCGAACACTTCCTCGAGCGAATCGTTGTACGAAGCGAATTCAGCCAACTTCTTGTTGAGATCCTGCTTGATTTCTACAGCAATCTGGTTTGCACGCTTAGAAATGATAGCTACGCTCTCGTAGATGTTTCCAGTCTGATCACAGAGGTCCATGATGTTGCGTGTCACTGTGTTTACTGGTGCTTTTGACTTTTTATAATCCATATATTTTTATAATTGAATTTTGTATGTTCAAATATTGTTATTAATCTTTGATGTAGTTCTTACACTTGCTTATGTACTTCTCTGCGGTAGCCTTGTTTTTTGAGTCGGGGTACTCGTTGATAAATCCGTAGCACTCGTCCTCTGCATCCTGGTAGCGCTCAAGCTTCTTCTCCTCAACACTCTGTTGTGCCAGTTCGAACTTGCTCTTCATCACGAGCAGCGAGAACTTCTCGCGCAAGTTGGTGTAAGGATAGTCTTTCAGAGCGTTCTGAGCAGTGATGATGCAAGCCTCGTAGTTGTTACCTCCGTATGTGCAGTTGCCGAAGTACTGACCGAGGTCGTAGTAGAGCTGAGCCGAGTAGAGTTCTTTCTGCACCAGTTTGTCCTGCAACTCGAAGAGCTTCTGCTGCGCTGTAGCACGATCCTCGCCGTCGGGATAGAGATCCATATACTCCTGGAAGGCAGCGATGGCGTTCACTGTCTGCGATTGGTCGAGACGCGGCTCCGGTGTGCAGTTGTAGAGGCTCATACCGATGTAGAACTCTGCCTTCTCAGCGTATACACCTTTGGGATAACTTTGGAAGTATTTCTTGAATGTAGCGGCTGCTCCCTCGTAGTCCTTACTATTGTATTCAGCCATAGCCAACATGTAAAGACTCTCTTGAGCGTTGTCGGTGCCTTTCTGCATTGTCACCAAACCTTGCAACAATGATGATGCGCGCACATACTTGCCGTTGGCATAACTCTCTTTGGCATATTCGTATTTGTATGTGTTGTCAGAGGTCTTGTAGACCCGGTTGAACTCATTGGCGCAACTCGAGAAGAGAACCGTTGCAAGAATTGCAGCATATAGTGATTTCTTCATAATTCGATACTTTTTGAATTGCAAAAATACATATTATTTATTTAACTACAAAGAATACTTTCTCTTTTTATAAAATCTTCACGCTATAACTTGCTGATTTTGCATGTTATTACGGCTTAATGGCATCTTTTTAGAATAAAAACGATAAAATGTTTGAGCGTTTTCTTTCTTTTGTATATATTTGTAGTTCCGCTTTTTGCGTGTATTTTAATTTAATGACGACACATGGACTTCAAGATATCCTCAAAGTTTCAGCCTACGGGCGATCAGCCCGAGGCGATACGCCAGCTCACCGACGGAGTGATGAGCGGCGAACATGCCCAAGTATTGCTTGGCGTAACGGGCTCGGGCAAGACTTTCACTATGGCTAATGTCATAGCCAACGTGGGGCGTCCCACGCTCATATTGAGCCATAACAAGACGCTTGCTGCACAGTTGTATGAGGAGATGAAGAGCTTCTTCCCCGACAACGCCGTGGAGTATTACGTTTCGTACTACGATTATTATCAGCCGGAGGCTTATCTGCCGTCGTCGGATACGTACATAGAGAAAGACCTTGCCATCAACGAGGACATTGACAAACTGCGTCTGTCGGCTGTAAGTGCGCTGCTCTCGGGCAGAAAGGACGTTGTTGTCGTATCGTCTGTGTCGTGTATCTATGGTATGGGTGGTCCTACGGCTATGGCTAACAGCGTCATCTCGGTGAAGAGGGGCGAAACGGTAGAGCGCAACGCTTTCTTGCGTAAACTCGTTGATGCGCTATATCTGCGCAACGATATAGATTTAACGCGTGGTACATTCCGCGTGAAAGGCGATACGGTGGACGTATTCATGGCTTACAGCGACAATGTGCTACGCATAACATGGTGGGACGATGAGATAGACAGCATTGAGGAGGTGGACAGCGTTACGTTCCAGCGCATTGCGGAGTTTGCCGACTATAAGATTTATCCTGCCAATCTGTTCGTAACGTCAAAAGAGCAGACCGAGTCGGCAATACGCCTTATTCAGGACGATTTGCGTAAACAGATCGACTTCTTCGAGTCGGTGGGCGATCATATTCGTGCGCAGCGCATCAAGGAGCGCGTGGAGTACGACATGGAGATGATTAAGGAACTTGGACATTGCTCCGGCATCGAGAACTATTCGCGCTACTTCGACGGACGCGAACCAGGGCAGCGCCCTTACTGTCTGCTCGATTTCTTCCCGAAAGACTTTCTTATGTTTATAGACGAGAGCCATGTGTCGGTGCCACAGATCAGTGCTATGTATGGTGGCGACCGCGCCCGCAAACAGAACCTTGTGGAGTATGGTTTCCGTCTGCCTGCCGCGTTCGACAACCGCCCGTTGAAGTTCGACGAGTTCGTGGACATGATCAATCAAGTTGTGTACGTGTCTGCAACGCCTGCTGACTTCGAGTTAGATGAGGCAGGAGGCGTTGTGGTTGAACAGATTATACGTCCTACCGGACTGCTCGACCCAATCATCGAAGTGCGACCGAGCGAGAACCAGATTGACGACTTGTTTGAGGAGATTGTGCAGTGTCGCGAGCACGACTCGCGTGTACTTGTCACCACGCTCACGAAGCGTATGGCGGAGGAGCTTACCGAGTATCTTCTTGCCCACGACGTACGCGCCAACTACATACACAGCGACGTGGCAACGCTCGACCGCGTGAAGATTATGAACGACCTGCGTGCCGGTATGTACGACGTGCTTGTAGGCGTAAACCTTCTGCGCGAGGGATTGGATCTGCCCGAAGTGTCGCTTGTGGCTATCCTCGATGCCGACAAGGAGGGCTTCCTGCGCAGTCATCGCTCGCTTACGCAGACCGCTGGTAGAGCGGCGCGCAACGTGAACGGAAAGGTTATAATGTACGCCGACAAGATAACCGACAGCATGCAGCGAACCATCGATGAGACGGCACGCCGCCGCCAGTTGCAGTTGAAGTATAACGCCGACCACGGTATCGTTCCGCAGCAGATACGCAAGGACATCAAGGGGGCACTCTCAGGCTTCATGGACTGCGTGAAGTCGACTGAGAACTCAGCACCAGTATCAACGTCTCAACCTCGCCCCACATCTACTTCTTACCGCCCATATATCGAACCAGAACCAACGGCTTTCGCTGCCGACCCCGTAGTGAAGCGCATGACGCGCAAGCAGCTTGAGAAGAGCATTGCCGACACCACCGAACTGATGAAGGCTGCGGCGAAAAATCTCGACTTCCTGCAAGCTGCGCAGTACCGCGACGAGATTGTGCGCTTGCAGGACGAGTTAAAACTAAAAGAGTAGAGGGTAGTAGGAGGCTACGGCATTCTTGCCGTAGCCATGTGGTATGAGCACGAAAGCCCGATGTGGTATGGGCAAGAATGCCCATACCTCCTACTTTGATATCTCATTTGTTAAATAATGGTTAATCTGGCGGCTGATAGGCTTTAATTTCGTAATTTTGCATTTTACTAATTATGCAATTCTTTAAACAAAACAGAATGGACAACGAATTTTTGACAGACGATAAGCAGAACTTCGACTTGGAAGAGTCGGCTGTAAAGCGCCCTGAGCGACATCATAGCAGAGGAGAACGTTCTGACCGCTTCTTTATGATAAGGAATATTCTCAACATTATCTTTATGATTGGTGCCGTTGTGGGTGTTCTTGTGCTCTATTTCCACGATAAAACGATAGGCACGGTTATTATTCTCGTATCTATGGTGTTCAAGATGGCGGAGTGTTGTTTCAGATTAATACGCCTATAATAACTGCAATGATAAGAACAACAAGAAAATTATTAGGACTTCTTGCGTTTCTGTTGTCTGTTCCGATGTGTCTGTCGGCACAGATAGGTATGGACGACAACGATCGCTTCAACCAAATGAACCCTGATGGCTCTGTGAACAAGCGCAACCGAAACGCTGCCGACTCATTGGGTACGGACAAGGTTATACCGCGCGGCATAAGGGTATGGACGGTCGATTCGCGTTTTGGCGACCAAAGGAAAGCTGCTGTTGACACCGTGTCGCACATGTTTATGAACTCTATCTTTACAACGGGTTTGCGTGGTGAGTATAACACGACGGGCAATCTCGGTGCACCGCGCATACATCGCATATTTATAGATCGTCCAGAAACAGAGCAGTTTATCTTTACGCAGCCATACGATTATGTTGTATCGCCCGTAGATAAGTTTCATTTCACGAACACGTTGTCGCCTATCACGAACCTTACATACAACACCGCAGGTGACAGAATAACGGGTGAAGACCGACTTTCGGCTAAGTTTGGAGTGAATGCAGGCAAGCGCCTTGGCGTTGGTTTCAACGTCGATTATCTCTACGGACGTGGCTATTACTCTGAGCAAAGCACGTCGCATTTCAAATTCTTGCTCTATGGCTCCTATCTCGGTGAACGCTATCAGGCACATCTCTTGTTCTCCACTCTCGATCAGAAAGTAACGGAGAATGGTGGTATCACCAACGACGAGTACATAAAGCACCCGGAGAGTTTCGACGACAACTTCGCAACGAACGAGATTCCTACCGTCTTGGAGCGCAACTGGAACCGCAACTCTAATCAGCATATCTTCTTCACGCATCGTTTTAGCTTTGGTTTCCGCAAGAAAGTGAAGATGAGCGAGGAGGAGATTGCAGCCCGCAAGTTTGCAATGGAGTCGGAAAAGGAGAACGCAGCCTTGCACGAAAAGGAGGCTGCCAAGCGCAAAGCAGAGCGCGAGGGCACTGACTTCGACGAGGAGGAATACGAGGAGCAATCGTTTGGCGGACGTCCTGACGATGCGAAGGTGGCAGGCAAAGAGCCTGCGACTACCGAAATGGCAGACAACTCGGGGCGTATTCGCGTGGACGGCAAGGCAGCAGCCGACAGTCTGAATAGCCTTGCAGCTCAGGCGCAGCTCGACACGATGTGGATGAAGACAGAGTATGTGCCCGTTACGAGCATCATACACACCGCTAAGTTCGACACCTATCGTCGCATTTATCAAGCCTACAACTCACCGAAGGACTTCTATGCTAACACTTACGACAATGTAGGTGCGTACAGCGGCGACTCTATATATGACAAGACGAGCCATTATCGTTTGCAGAACACGCTCGCCTTGTCGCTGTTGGAAGGCTTCAACAAGTGGGCAAAGGCAGGCGTAAAGGTGTTTGCTACGTCCGACTTGCGCCACTTTACATTGCCTAATACCGAGCGTACATTCACTACGTACAACGAGCACAACCTCAGTGTAGGCGGTCAGCTCTCTAAGACACAAGGTAGAACGCTGCACTACAGCGTGTTGGGTGAGGTGTGGGCGATAGGTAAGGATGCAGGTCAGGTGAAAGTGGATGCTAATGTCGACCTCAACTTCAAGTTCCTTGGTGACACGGTGCGCCTCGCAGCGTCAGGCTTCTTCCATAGTCTTAACCCAACGTTCTATCAGCGCCACTACCACTCGCGCCACTTCTGGTGGGACAAGGACGATATGGCGAAGATTGTTCACTCGCGCTTGGAGGGCACCTTTGCTTACGACAAGACACGCACAAAGCTGCGTGTGGCGTTCGATGAGCTGAAGAACTACACCTACTTCGCAATGGGATACAACATAACCGATGAGCATCTGCGCACGCAGAACACGCTCAGCGTGAAACAAGCTGGTGGGGCGATAAGTCTCTTCACCGTAGGTTTGCAGCAGGATGTGACCCTCGGTCCGGTTAATTGGGAGAGCGTTGTTACGTTCCAGAAATCGTCTAATGAGGCAGTGCTGCCTGTGCCCACTTTGAACGTCTACACCAATCTGTACTTGCGCTTTATGATAGCGCGCGTGTTGAAGTGTGACCTTGGTGCCGATGCGCGTTACTTCACCAGCTACTACGCACCCGACTATAGTCCGGCTCTCGGACAATATGCCGTGCAGGATGGTCCAAGCAAGACGAAGGTAGGCAACTATCCGCTTGTGAATGTCTACGCCAATTTCCATTTGAAGCAGGCACGCTTCTTTGTGATGATGAGCCATGTGAACGCCGGCAGCGGCAACCGTTCATATTTCTTCACGCCTCATTATCCGCTCAACCAGCGTGTGTTGCGTTTTGGCGTCAGCTGGAATTTCTTTAATTAAACTTTATTATTGCAGAGCCTTTCTGCACTCCATACAAAAACACCCAAGTAGGTTTGGTTCTTTCGCCTAAAACCTACTTGGGTGTTGTCTTTTACACTAACAAAAGTCATCGTTCTCCGTACGCAGTCTGATTGGGTTGCGTACGGAATCTGATTGGTTTGCGTACGGAATCTGATCGGGTTGCGTACGGAATCTAATCAGACTGCGTACGGAGAACGATGACTTTTCTGCTACATAATGCTTATTTCGTCAACAAAGAGGAATGCCGGTTTGCCCTTTCCGCTATGCCATTCGGGCATATTGCGCTCCGATGTAGCCTTGACCTTCACGTAGCGTGCCTTTGTAGGCTGGAAATCGAGCTTGTGGGTGTAGACCTTGTCGGCTGCGTTCTCGCCCAATGCCGGCAACTGCTTTGTAGCCACCTGCTTGAATGTCTTACCATCCTGCGAGACGCTCACTTCGATGTCGCGTGCGTCGAATATCCATGAGCCTTTATACACGCAGGTGTTTAACTCTACGTGCGAGATTACAGAAGGCTTCTGCATGTCTATAACTGCCTCAAGGTCGTTCTCGCAGAAGCCGAGCCAACGGCCGGTGCCGAAGCCCTTGTCGCCAAGCTGTCCGTCGGTAAGCGTAGCTGCACCATTGTAGGTGTAGTTCTTGTGTGTGGGCTGCAGCAGTGTGACTGGGCAAGCCGTAGCCTTGTTGAAGTTTATCTTCTGACGACTCACGCTGCTTCGTTTGCCGTCGCGGAAGGCAGCCGCGCAAATGTTGGCAGACTTCTGCAGAACGATAGCTCCGGTGTAGAGCTGGCTGTTGGCTGTCGGCTCTGTGCCGTCGAGCGTGTAGCGTATTTCTGCGTTGCCGGTTGTGGTGAGATGTACTACAATCTCTTGCCACTTTGTGTCGGCATCAACGTGTATGTCCACGTTGAAGAGATGTTTGGCGTAGTTGTAACCCAGATGATCGTAGAGATGCGTGAACTCAACGAGACGACTTGTGAAGTCGGCGTAGTTCTTCAGCTCGGGCTGGCTCCACTGCACCTCGCTCAGCGCCGCCATACGCGGCAGAGCCATATACTGCATCTGCTTGAATGTAGGCATGTACTCGGTCCAGATATTCGCCTGCACACCGATGATGTGGCGTGCCTCGTCGGCTGTAAGCTCCTTCGGCATCGGTTCGTAAGAGTAGACGCGCTCCAGCGGCAGGTAGCCGCCGATAGCCTCCGGCTCGTTAGCCTTGTCGAGCGACTGGTAGTAGTCGAAGTAGAGATAGCTGTTTGGTGTCATCACCACGTCGTGATGCTGCTTGGCAGCCGCGATGCCGCCAGTCTCTCCGCGCCACGACATAACGGTGGCACCCTCAGCGAGTCCGCCCTCAAGAATTTCGTCCCAACCGATGGTGTTGCGGCCTAACGACTTGAGGTAGTTGGAAGCGTGAGTGATGACGTAGCTCTGCAGACGCTCCTCGGCTGTGTGTCCGTCCTTAGCCTCAAGATGCAGCTCCTTGATGCGTGCCTGACACTTCGGACACTTCTGCCACTGGGTCTTCGGACACTCGTCGCCACCAACATGTATGTACTTAGACGGGAAGAGAGCCACAACCTCCTTCAGCACGTCGTCTACAAACTTCATTGTCTTGTCGTTGCCGGCGCAGAGCACGTTGTCCGACACGCCCCACATCTCCCACACCTTATACGGACCGCCCGTGCAGCCCAGTTCGGGATAAGCAGCAAGAGCTGCCTGCATGTGTCCAGGTAGGTCTATCTCTGGAACGATAGTAATGTAGCGGTCGGCAGCGTACTTCACGATGTCGCGTATCTCCTTCTGTGTGTAGAAGCCTCCGTATGGTTTGCCGTCGTACTTGCCCGTGTTGTGGCCGATGACGGTTTGTGTGCGCTTAGAACCAACCTTGGTGAGCAGTGGATATTTCTTTATCTCGATGCGCCAACCCTGGTCATCAGTGAGATGCCAGTGGAAGCGGTTGATGTTGTGCAGGGCGAGCATGTCAATGAATTGGCGTATCTCGTCGGTGCTTACGAAGTGGCGCGATACGTCGAGGTGGGTTCCGCGGTAAGAGAAGCGCGGAGCGTCGACGATGTGAGCGCAGGGAATGGTCACTTGTGATGCCTTGCCACTCACTACGGGTAGCGACTTACGCAATGTTTGTATGCCGTAGAACACACCGGCTGCTGATGCTCCAGCAATGCTGATGCGTTTAGCGTCGACATCGAGCTTGTAGCCTTCAGCGTTGCTGATTGTCTTGTCGATAGAAAGGACAATAGCTGTAGCATCCTTGCCCTGCTTTCCGACACTGGGGCGCACACCAGTAGTCTGTTCGATATACGATGCGAGTAGGGTGGCATTGCGCTTCAGGTCGTTGTTTGAGGTCGCAACTACAATTGATGTTTTGCCGTTGAGGATAAAAGGTGCATCGTTAGTTACGTCAGCCTGCAGCGGTTGAGGCACGATGTTGAAGTCCGCAGTCTGTCCCGATGTGGAGCCGGGCAGGAGAAATGCCGTTGAGACAATGACTCCTGTGAGCAATTTCAAATTCATTGTATTGTTTATTTTGTTTTGTTTTAGTAGGCTTGTTTATTTAGAATTGATTTCCTTTGTCTTCTTTTTTAATGATAGTGTATTGAATGATAGACCGAAGATTTCACTTGGTTGCTTACTCAACGTACACCCGTATTGCAAAGTTAGCGGAAATCGGGGACACTACAAAAAAAAGACAGCAATAATGTCTAAACATCATTGCTGTCGTTTTATAATATCTATATCTTAGGAGGATAGGGTAGGCGTGCTATCCGTCTCCTCCTTCGATTTCGGTTTGATTAGATCTGCTCGCTCCAATCCTCCTGGCTCTTGCGAACGTAGGTCTGGTAGCGGAGCTTAGCCATCTTCTCTGCCTGGCTGAAGAGTTCGTCAGCCTCCTTCGGGAATGCCTTCTGAACAGAGAGGTAGCGAACCTCACCAAGGAGGAAGTCGCGGAAGTCCTCCCACTTCGGAGCCTTAGAGTCGAGTGTGAACGGGTTCTTACCCTCGTCAGCCAACAGCGGGTTGAAGCGCCAGAGGTGCCAGTAACCGCAATCAACAGCGAGCTTCTCCTCGTTCTGTGAGCGACCCATACCGCCTTTACGCTTCAGACCGTGGTTGATACACGGAGCGTATGCGATGATGAGTGACGGGCCTGGATAAGCCTCTGCCTCGCGGATAGCCTTCAATGTCTGAGCGTTGTCAGCACCCATAGCGATCTGAGCTACGTAGATGTAGCCGTATGTTGTCTGCATGAGGCCGAGGTCCTTCTTGCGGATACGCTTGCCCTGAGCTGCGAACTGAGCGATAGCGCCGAGCGGAGTAGACTTAGACGACTGACCGCCGGTGTTAGAATAAACCTCAGTATCGAGTACGAGGATGTTAACGTCCTCACCAGAAGCCAATACGTGGTCGAGACCGCCGTAGCCGATATCGTAAGAAGCACCGTCGCCACCGATAATCCACTGGCTGCGCTTTACGAGGTAGTGGTCGAGAGTCTTGAGCTCTGTGCAAACCGGGCAACCTTTCTCTGCACCAGCAGCGATGAGCGGCTTCAGCTCTGCAGCAGCCTCCTTAGAACCCTCAGAGTCGTTCATGTTAGCCATCCACTTGTCAGCAGCAGCAACGAACTCTGCCGGAACGTGCTCGTCTGCCTTTGCCTCTTCGAGGAGGTGGCAGATGCGCTCCTTCATCTTCTTGTTACCGAGAACCATACCGAGACCGAACTCGCAGAAGTCCTCGAACAGTGAGTTGTCGAATGCTGGACCCTGACCCTTAGCGTTGGTTGTGTAAGGTGTAGACGGGATAGAAGCTGAGTAGATAGAAGAACAACCAGTAGCGTTAGCAATCATCTGACGGTCGCCGAAGAGCTGAGAGATGAGCTTAACGTAAGGAGTCTCACCGCAACCAGAGCAAGCGCCTGAGAACTCGAACAGAGGCTGAGCGAACTGAGAGTTCTTCGGGCTCTGCTTGATGTCTACGAGGTCCTGCTTAGAAGCTACGTTGTGAACGAGGTACTCCCAGTTCTGTACTTCCTTCTGCATATCCTCTGCGTCTACGTTGAACGGAACCATCTTGAGAGCCTTCTCGAGCTCGCCGGTCTCCTTGTTCTTCTTGCCCGGGCAAACGTCGGCACAGTTGCCGCAGCCAAGACAGTCGAGTACTGAAGTCTCAATGCGGAAGTGCATACCCTTGAGAGTAGCTGGAGCCTTGATTTCCTGTGTCTCAAGACCTTCGATGCCTGCAAGCTCTGCGTCGGTAAGAACGAACGGACGGATAGCTGCGTGAGGACATACGAACGAACACTTGTTACACTGGATACAGTTCTCTACGTTCCATACCGGAACGAATGCCTCAACACCACGCTTCTCGAAAGCTGCGGTGCCGTTCTGCCATGTACCGTCAACAGTGTCGTGCTTAACGAAGTCAGAAACCTTCAAGAGGTCGCCTGCCTGACCATTGATAGGACGAACGAGCTCCTTAACGAATGCCGGAGCGTTGTCAGCCTTAGCCTCCTCGTCAGCGAGGTTTGCCCATGCTGGGTCAACAGTGAGCTGCTTGTATTCGCCACCACGGTCAACAGCTGCGAAGTTCTTGTCAACAACGTCCTGACCCTTCTTAGAGTAAGACTTAACGATGAATGCCTTCATCTGCTCTACTGCGAGATCCAAAGGAATAACCTCTGTGATGCGGAAGAATGCAGACTGGAGGATGGTGTTGGTACGGTTGCCGAGACCAATCTCCTGAGCAATCTTTGTAGCGTTGATATAGTAAACAGTGATGTTGTTCTGGGCGAAGATGCGCTTCACCTTGTTCGGGATGAAGTTAACGAGTTCCTCACCGTCGAAGATAGTGTTCAACAGGAAGTAACCGTTCTTGCGCAAACCGCGTGTAACATCGTACATATTCAGGTAAGCCTGTACGTGGCAAGCCACGAAGTTAGGAGTATTTACCTGGTATGCGCTGTGGATTGGGCTGTCGCCGAAACGGAGGTGTGAGCAAGTGAAACCACCTGACTTCTTTGAGTCGTAAGAGAAGTAAGCCTGGCAGTACTTGTTGGTGTTGTTACCGATAATCTGTACAGAGTTCTTGTTAGCACCTACAGTACCATCAGCACCGAGTCCGTAGAACTTAGCTTCGAACAAGTCGTCGCCGCCCATTGGAATCTCCTCTTCCTCAGGAAGTGAAGTGAATGTAACATCGTCAACGATGCCCACTGTGAAGTGGTTCTTAGGCTGCGGGAGCTCGAGGTTCTTGAACACAGCAACGATCTTAGCCGGTGTTGTATCTGAAGAACCAAGGCCGTAACGACCACCAACGATAAGCGGCTTGCGCTCGTCGTCGTAGAGAGCCGACTTAACGTCGAGGTACAGCGGTTCACCCTCTGCGCCTGGCTCCTTTGTACGGTCGAGTACAGCAATGCGCTTAACTGTAGCAGGAAGAGCTTTCTTCAGGTAATCTACTGCGAACGGACGATAAAGGTGAACAGCAACCATACCTACCTTCTTACCCTGCTTGTTCAGGTAGTCGATAGCCTCGCGTGCAGGCTCTGTAGCAGAACCCATGAGGATGATTACGTTCTCTGCGTCCTCTGCTCCGTAGTAGTTGAAGAGGTGGTACTCGCGACCAGTAATCTTTGTCATCTCCTGGCAGTACTTCTCTACTACCTCAGGGATGCGGTCGTAGTACTCGTTGCAAGCCTCACGGTGTGTGAAGAATGTCTCCGGGTTCTCAGCTGTACCGCGTGTAACAGGACGCTCAGGTGTGAGGGCACGGTCGCGGAAACGCTTGATGTAGTCCGGATTTACCAACGGACGGATGTCTTCCATATCCATCTCCTCGATCTTGTGGTACTCGTGTGATGTACGGAAACCGTCGAAGAAGTTGATGAAAGGTACTGATGTCTCAAGTGTAGCAAGGTGAGGAACAGCAGAGAGGTCCATAACTTCCTGCACTGAACCAGAGCAGAACATTGCGAAGCCTGTCTGACGGCAAGCCATAACGTCCTGGTGGTCGCCGAAGATACAGAGAGAGTGTGAAGCCAATGTACGTGCAGAAACGTTGAACACGCACGGCAACAACTCGCCTGCAACCTTATACATGTTAGGAATCATCAGCAACAGACCCTGCGAAGCAGTGTATGTTGAGGTGAGGGCACCAGCCTGAAGTGAGCCGTGGAGAGCACCTGCTGCACCAGCCTCTGACTCCATTTCCTGGATAGAAACTCGCTGACCGAAGAGGTTCTTACGACCCTTGGCAGCCCATTCATCTACGTGCTCTGCCATCGGAGATGACGGAGTGATAGGATAGATAGCAGCAACCTCTGTGAACATGTAGCTCACGTGAGCGGCAGCTGTGTTACCATCACAAGTGATAAATTTTTTTTCTTTAGCCATTTTACTAATTCTTTTTAATTAGTGAATACTTATAGTTGTTTTAAACTTTTTCTGTCTAAGCCTCATTTAAGGCGGCGTTTAAGCCGAACTAAGCCAAACTAAGCCTTCCTAAGCCGAGTTAAGCCTTTCTAAGCCTTCCTACTTTTTACTCTTTTACTCTTTTACTTTTTTACTTTTAATAGAGTAAGCCGAACATCCAAAGCGGAACTTTGTTCGCTTGACCAATATTGAGGTCGTAGGTGGCGTATAGTTGCTCTGAGGAGTTGCGAGTGCGTCGTATGTGGTTGGCACTCGTGACATGGAAGTGAAGTTTGTTGTCAATGATGTATGCAGCGTCGCGGTTGCCCTGATTGACGCTGTGGTCCTTCCAAAGCATATTGACGAAGAATGTCTCCATAACATCCTGACGGTCTGCCACGATTGGGTAGATGCAGTACATGAGGTTGGGGTTGTACATCATCACCTTTGACGGTTTCTTCGGGAACTCGTCGCCAGGGTGGTAAATGATGTTTATCAAACGTGCATCAGAGAGATACTTGATATAATTCATCACTGTGGCACGGCTTGTCTTAATCTCTCCTGCCAGGTTGCTGATGTTCGGTGCTTTCAGTCCTTCTACAGCAAGTAGGTAGAGGAGCTTCTTTATCTTTGTGAGATATTTTAGCTCGATTTGTTTTATCAGAAGAATGTCTACTTCGGTCATCATGTTCATAGTCTTGAGCAAGTTCTCCTCGAAGTTGCGGTGCTCAAGAAAGAATGGATAGAAGCCATGATGAAGGTAGGAGTTGAAGTGTTCGGCAATGTCTACATTCTTTGCAATCTCGTTGGCTATTTCTACATGATTGGCGAGAATGTTGTCAAGCGTATAGACGGGGATGTTATTGCCTGTTTGTAGGTTTAAGTATTCGCGGAACGAGAAGCCACGGAGGTTGTAACTCTTGACGATGCCACAGAGTTCGGGATTTTCCTCTTTCAGTCGCATCACACTTGAGCCCGTGAATATAATCTTCAGGTTGGGACATTGGTCGTAGCATTTGCGAAGCTCGCTGCTCCAGTTCTGCTGCTTGAACACTTGATCAATGAGTAGAACCTCGCCACCGTGGTTGTAGAAATCCATCGCAAAGTCAGCGATGCCACGTCCCTGAAAGTAGAAGTTGTTCATATTCACGTAAAGACAACGACGATTGTTAGTGTCGAAATTCTCCTTGGCATACTGCAACAGGAATGTTGTCTTTCCAATGCCTCGTGTACCCTTAATGCCAATGAGACGATCGCTCCAGTCAATCTCGTCCATAAGATTGCGTCTGACTGGTGCGTCCGTATGCTCTACGAGGTATTTATGAGTTTTAAAGAAAGCTTCCATTACTCTATCGGTTGTTTCTGTTGCTTCTGTTACTTGAATATTTTGCTATTTATTATATAGTCTTCTACAACTATGCAAAGGTAATATTAATTTCTTTATTTGCAAACTCTGTATTGCAAAAACTGCATTTTTTTTTATTTTTTGCGTCTGCATTGTTTGCGGTGTGCTATTATGCAGATGTGTAGTCGCTCGATTGTGAAATAAAAGTGGTATTTTTGCACTTGTTTACGAAGTAATTAAAGATAAGAACAGATGAAGTTACATATATTCAATCCTGAGCACGACATAGCTCTTGCTGCCAATCAAGAATGTTTCACCGCCCCTCATGCAGGTAGACGTTTGCGTACCGACTTGGGATTTATCCCTGCTTTCTGGGCTTCAGAAGGCGATATGGTACTCGTAGACGATGTTGAGGCAGCAATAGAGGCACGTCGCCATCTACGTAAGTTCGGCAATGACGTGGTCTTTGTCACCGCTGCCGACTTGAAAGATTTTACTTTAGACGATGTTAAGAGTTTTCAGGTAGAGCCGTGGGGGTGGGATCGCACCATAAAGGAACAACTGTTGCGTGCTAATAAAGGGCTTGAACCATTCATGCCAAGTGACGATGCGCTTGCTACTATCAGAGAGATGAGCAACAGACGCTTTGCTGCAGAACATCTTTTGCCTGTGTTGCGTGAAATAGCTGAGTCCCAAACTGTTGGCGAAAGCCACTACTGCACAACAATGGAGGAGGTACTTCAAGTGCTAAAACGCAACGGAAGAAGCGTGCTCAAGTCGCCATGGAGCAGTAGCGGCAGGGGAGTGCGCTATGTAGAGACCACAGTACTTGATGCACATCTTGAAGGGTGGGCAGCGAATGTCGTAAAACGTCAGGGTGGCATAATGGTAGAGCCATTATATAGTAAGGTGTACGATTTCGGACTTGAGTTTGTGAGCAATTCCGACGGGTCGATTGATTTCAAAGGACTCTCGCTCTTCGCTACACGTGGTGGTGCATATGTAGGCAATATACTTGCCACAGAGGCTGATAAGCGTGAAATATTATCACGGTATGCCGACATTGCTCTTGTTGATAATATCTGCGAGCGTATTCGTGCTGTGCTTTCTCTGCATTTTAAGGGTGTGTATGTTGGAGCTTTCGGCATTGATATGATGGCTGTAGCACGTGAGAGTGCTGACGGCTTCCTGCTTCATCCGTGTGTAGAACTTAATCTGCGTCGCACTATGGGGCATCTTGCTTTGTCACTCACGCCTACCATTGCCGAACCACAACGCATAATGAGCATCAGCTATGCAGATAAGTATCGTATGAGAATACACGATACGACGAATAATTTACTGAATACATCGCTGATAGCTCACTAATTATTACACATATTTAAGATTTTATGTGTAGTGCATTAACGTGGTTTTTCTGAGAAAATCAGTAACTTTGCATACGAGAAACATATAAATATATATACGATGAAACAAACAAAGATTGTTGCTTCTATTAGCGATCGCCGTTGTGATGTCGAGTTCCTCCGCAAATTGTTCTTTGCCGGAATGAACGTCGTAAGAATGAACACTGCACATGCGACGCCTGACGGGATACGTAATATTATAAAGAATGTGAGAACTGTTTCGCCCCACTTGGCTCTTATGATTGACACAAAGGGACCAGAGGTGAGAACCACTGGTTGTGCTGAGCCAATAGAGTACAAGACGGGCGATGTGGTTAAGATATTTGGACGTCCGGGTATGGACTCATCGCACGATATCGTCAATGTGTCATACATCGACTTTGCTAAGGATGTGAAGGTTGGTGATCATGTGCTCTTTGACGATGGTGAACTTGATATGCTTGTCATAGACAACAATGGTCCGATGCTTGTAGCTCAGGTGCAGAACGACGGTGTGCTTGGTGCACACAAGAGCGTGAACGTACCTGGCGAGCATATCGCTCTGCCTGCTATTACGCAGAAGGATCACGATAACATACTCCTTGCTATTGAAGAAGACATCGACTTTATTGCTCATTCGTTTGTGCGTTCTGCCGATGATGTTCTTGCGATACAGAAGATACTCGATGAGCACAATAGCGACATAAAAATTATCTCAAAGATTGAAAATCAAGAAGGAGTAGATAATATTGATGAGATTATTGATGCCTCTTATGGCATTATGATTGCGCGTGGCGACCTTGGTATAGAGGTGCCAATAGAGCAGATACCGGGCATTCAACGCCAGATTATACGCAAGTGTGTGATGAAGAAGAAGCCGGTTATCGTCGCAACACAGATGCTCCATACGATGATTAAGAATCCGCGCCCTACACGTGCTGAGGTTACTGATATAGCCAATGCTATCTATTCATATACAGATGCACTCATGCTTAGTGGTGAGACGGCAAGTGGCAAGTATCCGCTTGAGGCAGTGCAGACGATGGCTGCCATTGCTGAGCAGGCAGAGAAGGACCGCTCTGCGCTTGGCGACTATGAGGTACCGATGAACGAGAACTGCTCGCAGCGTGAGTTCCTTGCACATGCAGCTATTGAAGCAACAAAGACACTTGGCGTTGCTGGTATCATCACCGACAGTCTTACTGGCGAGACCGTACGCCATTTGGCTGCTTTTCGCGGTCCGAACCCTATCCTTGCAATATGTTATAAGGAAAAGACACAGCGCTGGTTAAATCTCAGCTTTGGTGTCATCCCCGTTCATCAGAAGGAACATGCGCCTGCTGCATACATGTTCACAGCTGCATTGCGTATGCTCCGACAGAAAGGCTACATCGGCTCCGACGATAAGATTGCGTACCTTAGTGGTAGCTTCGGATTGGGCAACCCGACGGGCACAACATTCCTCGAAATCAATAAGGTTAGTCAAGTGTTCGATAAGTCGTACGAATTCCATTTGCCTAACAAGGAATAACCGTTATATAGAAGTCAATTTAATATGACAATACGAAATAGGAGGTCGTAAGATCTCCTATTTTTGTCTTGTATTGAAACAAAAAAGGACGGGGTGCAATCACTGCAGCCCGCCCTCAAATAATTAGAGAGTTATAAAAAAATAAGTTTTCCGATTTTAAACCTTCTCGATAATCTGTCCGCCAGCCTCTACTGCCTCCATGTTCAGAGGAATAAGACCGTGGTGACGCTCGGGAAGTGTCTTGTAAAGAGCCTTGTTGAGGCCGTCGGTGCTCACAATCGGACAAACCTTTAGCAGGCCGCCGAGTACAATCATGTTGAACACCTTTGAGTTCTTCAATTCGGCAGCCTTATCCATAGCGTCGATACGATAGACATTGATGTCCTTACGTGTCGGTGGTTTGATAATACCGAAACCGTCATATATAAGTATTCCGCCTGGCTTCACCTTCGACTCGAACTTGTCAAGCGATGGCTGGTTAAGCACAATAGCCACATCATAATGGCTAAGGATAGGCGATGAGATGCGCTCTTCGCTCACGATTACTGTCACGTTGGCTGTACCGCCACGCTGCTCAGGACCGTAAGCCGGCATCCATGTTACTTCTTTGTTCTCCATCAGACCGGAGTAGGCGAGAATCTTACCCATTGAGAGCACGCCCTGTCCTCCGAAACCTGCTATAATTATTTCTGCTTTCATAGGTTTGTCGTGTCTTTTAAGTCACCCTTCGGGTATTGTTTGAACATATTCTCTTCCATCCACTTGTTGGCCTTCACCGGTGGCAACTTCCATCCGCTGTTGCATGTAGCAACAATCTCAACGAGTGATGAACCCTTGCCCTCCATAGATGCTGTGAATGCCTTCTTGATAGCAGCCTTTGCCTTACGGATTGATGCTACGTTCTCTACGCTCTGGCGTGTTACGAAGCATGTGCCCGGCAGAGTGACAGCCATTTCTGAGAGGTTGAGTGGATAACCATGCAGCGCCGGTTCGCGACCATAAGGACATGTAGATGTCTTCTGACCGATAAGCGTTGTCGGAGCCATCTGTCCACCAGTCATACCGTAGATGGCATTGTTGATGAATATGAGAGTGATGTTTTCACCGCGGTTCAGTGCGTGGATACTCTCGGCTGTTCCGATACAAGCCATGTCGCCGTCGCCCTGATAGGTGAAGACAAGGCGCTCTGGCCACAGACGCTTGATGGCAGAAGCAAGAGCTGGAGCGCGTCCGTGTGCTGCTTCCTGCCAGTCGATGTCGATATAGTTGTAGGCAAATACAGAGCAGCCTACCGGGCTTACGCCGATGGCGTTCTCCTGCATGCCCATTTCTTCGATAACTTCAGCCACAAGTTTGTGAACTACGCCATGCGAACAACCTGCGCAGTAGTGCATGTGGGTATCGTTGAGAAGCTCAGGCTTTTTGTAAACCAGGTTCTCCGGTGATATTATATCGTTCATAGAAATTTCTCCTTTAAAGCTTTAACCATTTCCTCTGGCTCGGGAACGATGCCGCCGAGTCGTCCGTAGTGCTCACAACGTACAGTGCCGTTTACTGCGAGGCGTACGTCCTCGATCATCATGCCGGCGTTAATCTCTGCAACGAGAATACCCTTGAGCTTCTTAGCTGCCTCTGCAATCTCCTTTTCGGGGAAAGGCCACAATGTGATAGGACGGAACAAACCGACCTTGATGCCCTCTGCACGTGCAAGCTCGATAGTCTTTTCTGCAATACGCGCTGCCGAACCGAACGCAACAATCATGTATTCTGCGTCGTCCATGAACTTGGTCTCGTAGCGCACCTCATTCTCGCGAATCTTGCGGTATTTCTCTTGAAGCTGCAGGTTGCGCTGCTCCATAATCTCAGGCTTAAGCTCGAGAGATGTGATAACGACGGGCTTACGGCCCTTGCAACCAGTAGCTGCCCACGGACATTCCTTTATGATTTCTTCGTTTGTGCGGCGTGGCTTGAATGGAGGAAGAACTACCTTCTCCATCATCTGACCGATAACACCGTCAGAGAGAATCATTGCAGGGATGCGATACTTGAAAGCGAGTTCAAAAGAGAGGTCGACAAAGTCTGCCATCTCCTGAACAGAGTTCGGGGCGAGCACGAGGATATAGTAATCACCATTGCCACCGCCACGGGTAGCCTGGAAATAGTCGCTCTGTGAAGGTTGGATGGTGCCAAGACCAGGACCGCCACGCTGAACGTCGACGATAAGACCCGGTACTTCTGCGCCTGCCATATAAGAGATACCCTCCTGCATGAGCGATACGCCCGGACTTGACGACGATGTCATAACGCGTTTGCCGGTGCCACCGCCACCGTAAAGCATATTGATTGATGCAACTTCACTCTCTGCCTGAAGCACTACCATGCCTGTGGTCTCCCAAGGCTTAAGTTCTGAGAGTGTTTCGATAACTTCGGTCTGTGGAGTAATAGGATAGCCGAAATAACCATCACAACCACAACGGATGGCAGCGTGGGCGAGAGCCTCGTTGCCTTTCATAAGTTTAACTTCCTGTTCTGCCATTGTGTTAATCCTCCATTTTTTTACGGTAAACACTAATACATCCGTCTGGACATACAATTCCGCACGATGCACAACCAATACAATCGTCAGGTCTTACAGCCTCGGCGTATTGATAACCATGCACGTTCACTGCCTTTGCTGTGAGAGCAATGACATCTTTCGGGCACGCTACAACACAAAGAGAGCATCCTTTGCATCGGTCGGTGTTAACCACGATAGCACCTTTGATTTTTCCCATAGTAATATATCGTTTAGAGTTAGGGGTTATACATATCTTTACAGTAGAAGGCGAACATGTCGTCGAGCATTTGCTTTGCTTCCACTGCTGGCGACTCGGGGTCGAGAGCTATTGCTTCGAGATAGTTGTCGATAGCATGCTTCCAATCGCCTTTACGTCTGTACTCGTTGCCGAGCTTGTAATAGTCTTCTGCTGTCATACTTATTAAGGTTGGGGTGTGTTATGTTGTTGACAGTTGTCAGCACCTGTGATGCCAGCTGCTGACGTTTGTCTTCATTTTACCATCCCTTCGCTGCCTGCAGCGTATTCTTCATTAGCGAGCAGATTGTCATCGGTCCGACGCCGCCTGGTACTGGTGTTATGAACGAACACTTCGGAGCTACTTCGTCGAACTTCACGTCGCCGTTGAGGCGAAATCCGCTCTTGCGTGTTGCATCAGGAACGCGAGTCGTACCTACGTCAATTACCACAGCACCTTCCTTCACCATATCGGCTGTTACGAAGTCGGGTTTGCCGATTGCTGCTATGATGATGTCGGCTTCGCGACATTCTTTCTTGATGTCGGTGGTGTGCGAGTGGCATACCGTAACTGTTGCATCGCCATATTGCTTCTGCATCATCAGCTGTGCCATAGGCTTGCCTACGATGTTGCTTCTGCCGAGCACAACACATTTCTTTCCCGAGGTCTCTATGTTGTAGCGTTTGAGCAGGGTTACTATACCGAGTGGAGTAGCGGATATGAAGCATGGCAGACCGATAGACATGCGTCCGACGTTTATAGGATGGAAGCCGTCAACGTCCTTGCGGTAGTCGATAGCCTCGATTATCTTCTGCTCGTCGATATGACGTGGAAGCGGCAACTGCACGATAAATCCGTCTACATCGTTGTCGTTGTTCAGACGTTCTACACATGCGAGCAGTTCGTCCTCGGTGACATCGTCTTCGTAGCGGATAAGTGTCGACTTGAAGCCGCACTTCTCGCAGGCAATGACCTTGTTCTTCACGTAAGTCTCTGAGCCACCATCGTGACCTACAAGCACTGCTGCAAGATGCGGTTGTTTGCCACCTGCAGCCATGATGCTCTTCACCTCTTCTGCTATTTCTGCTTTAATAGCTTCAGCAGTTGCTTTTCCGTCAATCAGTTGCATATCTCTTCTTTTTTAGAACTTTGGCATACCTGGCATTCCTTTCATCTTGCTCATCATGCCAGCCATTTTTGCCATATTTGTACCAGTAACCATCTTCATCATCTTGCGAGTCTGGTCGAACTGCTTGATGAGTCGGTTCACCTCCTGGATGTTTGTACCGCTACCTTTCGCGATACGCATACGGCGGCTCTGGTTGAGAATTTCGGGGTTGGTACGCTCCTTCGGAGTCATACTCTTTATGATTGCTTCAATGCCCTTGAATGCATTGTCGTCAATGTCAACGTCCTTGATAGCCTTGCCTACGCCCGGAATCATTGCTGCAAGATCCTTCAGATTACCCATCTTCTTTATCTGCTCAATCTGTCCGAGGAAGTCGTTGAAGTCGAACTTGTTCTTCTGAATCTTCTTCTGCAGGCGGCGTGCCTCTTCTTCGTCGAACTGTTCCTGGGCGCGTTCTACAAGGCTCACGATGTCACCCATGCCGAGGATACGGTCTGCCATACGCGACGGGTGGAACACGTCGATCGCTTCCATCTTCTCGCCGGTACCTACGAACTTGATTGGCTTAGTGACAACGGTGCGGATAGAGAGTGCAGCACCACCGCGTGTGTCGCCGTCGAGCTTGGTGAGAACCACACCGTCGAAGTCGAGGCGGTCGTTGAACTCCTTGGCTGTGTTGACAGCGTCCTGACCGGTCATCGAGTCGACAACGAAGAGAGTCTCGTTCGGGTTGATGGCGTTCTTCAGAGTCTCAATCTCGTTCATCATCTCCTCGTCTACTGCCAGACGACCTGCGGTATCGACGATTACTACGTCGTAGCTCTTGGCCTTTGCCTCGCGAATAGCGTTGTTTGCGATGCTTACAACGTCCTTGCTCTCAGGTTCAGAATATACGGGTACGCCTATCTGCTCGCCAACGACCTTGAGCTGTTCGATAGCTGCCGGACGATATACGTCGCAGGCTACGAGCAACGGGTTCTTGTGTTGCTTGTTCTTGAGCATATTAGCAAGCTTGCCCGAGAATGTGGTTTTACCAGAGCCCTGCAGACCGCTCATGAGGATGATTGACGGTCGTCCGTTCAGGTTAAGCTCGGCAGCTTCGCCACCCATGAGTTCGGCGAGCTCGTCGTGTACAATCTTTACCATCAACTGACTTGGCTTCACCGCTGTGAGTACGTTCATGCCGAGAGCTTTTTTCTTCACCGTGTCGGTGAAAGTCTTAGCCACTTTATAGTTTACGTCGGCATCCAACAGAGCGCGTCTTACGTCTTTGAGGGTTTCGGCAACGTTGATTTCGGTAATCTTGCCTTCACCTTTGAGAATTTTGAAACTGCGTTCAAGTCTGTCACTAAGATTTTCAAACATATCTATTTTCTTTTCTTTTTATTAAAATTAATGTGTGCGCTTTGTGGGGCGTTTCTATACACGTCGCTTGTTTTGCAAAAGTAAGCAAAAAATAACGAGTTTCGGAATAAAAACTTATCTATTTAATTAATTTTAAGTTACTTTTTTAAGAAGATGTTGTTTAGTTCTACTTTTATCACTTCTTCGTTCACGAGATACTCCATAGCTTCGTCTTTTGCTTCCTGGTTTAGCACTATTTTGTTAAGCTCTGTAATTGAGTGCTTTTCGCCGTCTGCGAGCAGATCTTTTATCGCTTTCAGTGCCTGGTTATACGCATCTTTGTATGATTGTGATGTGTCTTGATGTGTCAAACACACGTCGCATTGGTGACAGTCGTTGGTTTCTGTCTCGCCGAAGTAGCGCAGCAGCTGCCTGCTACGGCATACGGTATCGTTCTGTGCATAGTCGATGATGCTTTTTATGCGTTTCTCAAACTGTGCTTTACGTTCTTCGTACACAGATTCTGAAATAACTATCTCCTCAGGCAATACGCGGTCTTGTGTGTATGTGAGCAATGGCACAGAGCGTTCGAGGATGAAATGCAGTATTCGTCGTTGGCTCAGACTCGTCAAAATCAAGTACACTTGTTGTTGGGTGAGTCCTGTTGCATGTGCTATGAATGCGAGCTCTATGAAGTGGTAGTCGACGAACAATCCGCTGTATTCGCGCAGTAGTGTTGTTATCACGAGTTCCTCGTTCGGCGTTGTTTCGTGCAACATGTATAGCTGATCGCGTTCGAGTGTGAACTTTACGCGTGTTCGTGAGTCGGGATCAATGTCATATTCTATGTAGCCCGCCCTTGAGAGTATCTTTAGAGCTGAGTTTACGATTACGGGGTAGTGATGGAAGAGTAGGCTGAATTTCTCTACTTCGAAGTGGAATGTGCGTCCATAACCCGAACCTGCAGCAATTTGCAGATAATAGGCAATGTGCTCATACACGCGACAAATTTCTTCCTTGTTAGGGAATTCTTGTGCGATACGTTTCAGGAGCTTTGCCTTGTCGCTCTTGTCGTAGAGCAATACGGCGTAAGCCTTCTTTCCATCGCGTCCGGCTCTGCCTGCTTCCTGAAAGTAAGCCTCTATCGAATCGGGGCAAGTAATGTGTATCACCACGCGCACGTCGGGCTTGTCGATACCCATGCCGAAGGCGTTTGTCGCAACCATTACTCGCACCTCGTCGTCGTGCCATTTTTTCTGACGTTCGTCTTTTGTAGAGTGCTCAAGACCAGCGTGATAAAAGGTTGCGCTAATGTTGTTGTTCAACAAGAGTTCGCATATCTCTTTCGTTAGTTTGCGACTTCGTACATAGACTATAGCACTGCCGTTTATTGAGTTCAGTATGTGCACTAACTGTTGCTGTTTGTTGTCAGATGTGCGCACTACGTATGCAAGGTTCTTGCGCTCGAAACTCATGCGGAACACGTTCCGCTCCTTGAATTCTAATTGCTCTTGTATGTCGTCAATAACGTCCTTTGTAGCGGTTGCGGTGAGCGCAAGTATTGGAGCGTCGGGCTTTAAGCGGCGTATGTCGGCTATGTGCAGATACGACGGGCGAAAGTCGTAGCCCCATTGCGATATGCAGTGGGCTTCGTCAATGGTTATGAAGCTCACTTTTATATGCGCCAGTTTGGTTTGGAATAGTTCCGAACCGATGCGCTCCGGTGACACATAGAGTATCTTCGTGTTGCCGAGCACGCAGTTCTCGAGTGTCTTGACGATTTCCTGACGGCTCATGCCCGAGTATATGGCAGCAGCGAGCACTTGGCGGCGGCGTAGGTTCTCCACCTGGTCTTTCATCAGTGCGATGAGCGGCGTGATGACAATGCACACACCTTCCATGGCGAGAGCCGGCACTTGGAATGTGAGCGATTTGCCGCCGCCCGTAGGCATCAGTCCTAATGTGTCCTTGCCCTCGGCAATGCTGCGTATGATGTCGCGCTGTATGCCGCGGAAGTCGGAGTAGCCCCAAGTGTCTCTGAGTATTTTGAGATATAATGTTTCGTCGTAACCCATTTTGTTGTTTAATTGAAGCTTCTCGGTTTGTTCTTGTTGTTAGTCTTCCTCCGCCACACGTATGTCTTCAATCTGTAGCTGTACCATGTTGCGTTTGAACACGTTGTCCTCAATGGTGTAGGCTATGTCGAAGCTACGTTTCGATTTAATGTAACGTGCTGAAGCGCTCTGTCCGAATGCGATACCATTCACGATGTTGCTCGACTTGGAGTCTACAAGCTCCAGTTTGATGTGTTCCTGCTCGCGTCCCACGACCTTGCTTGTGCCGTAGTCGTAAACATCGGTTGTGCAGAAGAGCGGCTTGGTGTTGCCTGGTCCGAATGGCGAGAAACGCTTCAAGTCGTTGTGCAGTTTCTTCGTGATGTCGCGGAAGTCGATTTCGGCATCTATGTTGAGTATTGCCTCTGTCTGTTCGGGCTGTATGTGCTCGTCTACATAGCGTTGGAAGCGGTTGCGGAACTCCTGTATGTCGTCCCATCGCAGCGTTAGCCCGGCAGCATAGGTGTGTCCGCCGAAGTTCACGAGCAGGTCACGACAGCTCTTTATAGCCGAGTACACGTCAAAGCCCGTCACGCTTCGCGCTGAACCAGTAGCGAAGTCGCCGTCGCGTGTCAGTACGACGGTCGGTCGGAAGTAGATTTCGGTGAGTCGTGATGCCACTATACCGATAACGCCCTTCTTCCAGTTCTCGTCGTAGAGTACTATCGACGAGCGGTGGCGCTGACTCTCCAGTTTCGATACGATGCTGTTAGCCTCCTCTGTCATCTGCTTGTCAATGTCCTTGCGCTGTTCGTTGTACTCGTCGATGTGCTTCGCTTTGGCAAGTGCGTGCGAGAAGTCTTTCTCTACGAGCAAATCGACGCTCTCGCGTCCGTTCTCCATACGTCCCGACGCATTGATGCGCGGACCTATCTTGAACACGATGTCGCTCATGGATATGTCTCTGCCTCCGAGTCCGCAGATGTCTATAATCGCCTTCAATCCGATGCTCGGGTTCTGGTTGAGCGTTTTCAGTCCGTGGTAGGCGAGTATGCGGTTCTCCTCGGTGACGGGCACGATGTCGGCAGCTATGCTCACGGCACAGAAGTCGAGCAGCGGGATGAGTCGGGCGAAGGGGATGCCGTTGTTTTTGGCGAACGCCTGCATCAGCTTGAAGCCTACGCCACAACCGCAGAGATGCTTAAATGGGTAGGTGTCATCTGGTCGCTTCGGGTTGAGGATAGCCACTGCGGGCGGCAGTTCCTCGTCGGGCATGTGGTGGTCGCAGATGATGAAGTCGATGCCGAGCGACTTGGCGTAGGCAATCTCTTCAACGGCCTTGATGCCACAGTCGAGAATGATGATGAGTTTCACGCCTGCCTCCTTGGCGTAGTCGATGCCTTTCTTGCTCACGCCGTAGCCTTCGTCGTAGCGGTCGGGGATGTAATACTCTATGTTCGAGTAGAACTGCTGTATGAACTTGTACACCAGTGCTACCGCTGTGCATCCGTCCACGTCGTAGTCGCCGTAAACAAGGATGCGCTCCTTGCGACCCATAGCGTCGTTGAGGCGGTCGACGGCGAGGTCCATGTCCTTCATGAGGAAGGGGTTGATGAGGTCTGCCAGCTGCGGGTGGAAGAATCGCTTGGCAGCTGACTCTGTTGTTATGCCGCGTCGCATGAGCAGCAGGGCGAGTATCGGGCTGATATTCAGCTTCGCCCCCAGTTCGTCAGCCGCCTGTTTCTCCTCTGTCGCAGGTGACTTGTAATTCCATTTGAATAACATTATATATAGTTTTTATTTTTTCTCGGTTTAGGAGTGGGGTGCAGAGTGTCTGCGCGTTTAAGGTAAAACGCGTGTAAAGTTACAAAAAAACTATGGAATAAGAGGAGTGTTTTTTGTGTTTTTAAGTGGCAGGTTAAATTCTTTATACCTAATTATTGTATTTTTGTAGTATATTATCGTTTTGTGTGTTGGCTATTTGTCGTGTGTGTAGTATCCGCATCGACCGACGCAGACATCCGCATCGACCGACGCAGACATCCGTATCGACCGACGCAGATGTCCGTATCGACCGACGCGGATCGCATAAGTACGAAAAAAAAACGAGCAAGGTGGGTGTACACCTGCTCGGTCTTTATTTATTGTATATCAAAAAATGAGGTTTTGTCTCTTAACTACCAAGGAGTTAATCGCCAATACCCTGATTTTTCTTAGCCTCAATCATCTTCTGGAGGATGTCAGCCGGGATAGCGTTCTTGTTAACCATGTAGTCCATTGTGTTGGCTACGATGTAGTTCTTTGTCATGTACCAGATACCCTTGTAGTCGCCTGTCTCGCCCCAAGAGTTCTTCACCATGTAGTATTCCTTGCCATGCTGGTCCTTAGCGATACCGAAGATAAGCATACCGTGGTCGTCGGTGAGCTCCCAGTTGTCGAAGCGCTGCTGACGCTGCTCTGCTGTCGGCTCGAGCTCAGGCACCTTGCAGCCGAGTGAGTCGATGAGGTTTGTGCGCTTTGCCGGAGAAAGTTTCAACCAGCGAGCCATGTCGCTGCCAGAGAGACCCTCTGCCTTCTTTGTATCTACGAAGTAAGCAAGACCCTTGCGTGTGAAGCCCGGCTCGCTAACGTCGCCACCCCAAGCTACTGTGTAGCCGTTCATGACAGCGTTCTCGAGGATGCGTGCCATGTCCTCCATCGGAAGGTTCCATGACAGCGGGTTGCGCCAGTTGTCCTGCACCTCAACAGCGTACTGTGTGTAGTACGGGTGGTGAGAGTAGCTTGTGATTGTTACGTAGTCGTCGAAGTTCAAACCGAGGCTTGCTGCGAATGACTTCGGGGTGTACTCCTTGCCTTCGTATGTGAACTTCTCCGGACACTGGCCGAGGTAAGCGTCGAGGATGCCCTGGAGACCCACCTTCCACTGCGAAGAGATCTTGTTAGCTGTGCTCTTAGCGATGCCTGCTACGTACGGCTCAAGCTGACCGAAGAACTCGTTGAAGTTGTTGAGCGAGTCGCCGTAGAGTGAACCTGGGAACGGCATTGCGTCCTCTGGGCAGATACCCTGGTTCTTCAATACGTGCAATACGTCGTAAGCCGAACCGCCCTGAGAGAACTGGCAGTCGCCGTGGAGGCGTACAACCTGAACGGCGCGGTCCATATAGGTCTTGTTAGCTACGAAAGCCTCGCAGAGGTCGTAAGTCTTGCCTGTAGCCTTGAGAATCTCGCTCTCGAAGTATGAGAGAGTAGAGTAGTCCCAGCATGTGCCGCTACGGTTCTGGTCCTTGATACTTGTGATCGGGTTCTCCTTGATTGTCGTGAAGACAGGCTTGTTGCTCGATGCAGCCTTCTTTGGCTTAGCTGCGTTTGCGCTCATCGCAAAAACAGCGAGAAGTGCGAGTGTTAAGATTTTCTTCATGTGATTTTGTTGTAATTTATTAAATTAATTGTTGTTTATTAAGCAATGTCTATTTGTTCTCTGCCATGTATGCTTCGACATCCTTCGGGTGGTAGGGTATTCTGTCCTTGCCGAGGAAGCGACATCCGTCTTTTGTGATGAGTATGTCGTCTTCGATGCGTATGCCTCCGAAGTCCTTGTAGGTCTCAATTTTATCGAAGTTGAGGAACTCGGCGCAGTGGCCTGAAGCCTTCCAGTCGTCGATGAGTGCAGGGATGAAGTATATGCCAGGTTCATCGGTCACGACGAAGCCTTCCTCTAAGCGGCGGCCCATGCGCAGGCAGTTGGTGCCGAACTGGTCGAGGCGCGGACGTGTCTCCTCGTCGAAGCCTACGTTTATCTGGTCGAGACCTTCCATGTCGTGCACGTCCATGCCCATCATATGTCCCAGTCCGTGTGGCAGGAACATGGCGTGAGCGCCTGCAGCTACGGCTTCGTCTACGTCGCCCTTCATCAGTCCTAATTCCTTCAGACGCTCTGTCATCAGTCGGCACACAGAGAGGTGTACATCCATGTATTTAACGCCAGGCTTTGCTACGTCGAGTGCGTGGTCGTGACATGCCTCAACGATAGAATAAATCTCGAGTTGGCGCTCTGTGAACTTGCCGTTGACGGGGAATGTGCGTGTGTTGTCCGAGCAATAATTATTGATTGTCTCCGCTCCGCAATCGCACAATACGAGTCGTCCGCTCTCGAGTTTTGCCATCGATGGGTTGCCGTGCATTATCTCGCCATGCTGGCTGAAGATGGTGGCAAAGCTTGTCATTGCTCCGTAAGATAGGGCTATGCTGTCTACTTGTCCGGCTACGAACTTCTCCGTAAGGCCTGGTTTTGTAAGGCGCATGGCAGTGGTGTGCATCTTGTAGCCGATTACTGCTGCACGCTCAAGTTCTTCTATCTCTTGCTGTTCTTTGGTAGAGCGCATCTTCACAACGGCACGAATAAGTTCGATGCTTGCCGCTTCCTTCTGCTGAACGGGGTGTATGCCGAGCAAGTCGAATATCTGTATCTTAGTGTCGTGGCGATAAGGTGGAAGGAAGTGTATGCGGCGTTTCTGTCGCATCGCTTCGTTGCAAATGCTCTTGAGCGATTTCATGGGGGCTGTGTTAGCCACGCCGACACGTTCTGCCATATCTTTCACGCTGTCAACACTGCCATACCACACGATATCTTCAATGTCGATATCGTCGCCGACGAGTGTCTCTGTGCCGTTATCGAGGTCGATAACACCGACAAGACCGTCTCGGTTGAGTCCGAAATAATAAAGAAATGAGGAGTCTTGACGGAATGGATAGTAACCATTTGAAGGGTAGTTACATGGCGACTCGTTGTTGCCGAAGAGTATTATTATACCGTCTTTCATAAGCTCTCGGAGCTTGGCGCGACGGCCAACGTAGGTTGCTTTGTCAAACATATAACCTTGTTTTTTGTTATTATTTGCACAAAGTTACGTTAATTTGAAGACATAACAAAACGATAACGCCATTTTATGTTTTATTATGATATTGTTTCGCTTCGATTTCAAACGTAAGAAATAAATATGCGAATATTATGATTGGTTGTATTTATTCTTCGAGAGTGGAAATGCTATTCTCAAATCTGTGCACACAACAACTCATAACCTCTACCGGAGCATAGAAGAAATACTTCTTGTAGTTGCGGAATGTCTTTTTCATGGCTTTTGAGTTGTTCGACACGAAAACGCCTGAGGAATGGTGAAACTGCCATTCGTCTTGTTTGATGACGATGGGTGCGTCGAGAGCTTCGAGTGCCAGCTCGTAAGCTTTCGGCGTAATGTCTTTTATGAATGGTATCTCGTCCTTCTCAAAGCCCAATGTCTTGATGAGAATGCTTGCCTCCAACTGCGCAATCTTTGTTAGCTGTAGACGATTGAGCCAGTTTTCAAGCTTTATAAAGTCGATTTTATCACCGTCGTGACGCAGAAACGCACCGATACGCACAATGTTTGCGAAGTGCAAACCGTTGGTGAGTATGGTTTGTGTTGTCTGTACGATGATGTCAAGGAAGTTGAGGGTCTCTATCGACGAGTCGTCGCTCAGCGGCTCCGACTTACGTATCTTCTTCAAGCGACTATTTAGTAGCAGGTTCTGCATTCGTGAGAAGCCCGCATCAGGCAGGTTCTGTAGTCCGCCCACGGCTGGTATGTCAGCGCGGTCTGCAAAGTACTCTCCCAAGCCGTGTGTTTCTGCCAGTTTGGCAAGTACGTTCCATTTGTATTTGGACATGGGCTCAATGTCTTCGCTCATCCCAAATACCTTATTTTGAATAATACGAAAAAAGTTACGCTTTATTATGTCCATAATAGAATGTTGAATGTGGAGTGTTGAGTATTTAATGTTGAATGCCGGATGTTATGAGTATCTGCGCGGCAGACGGAAGATGATAGCTACAGCCACACACAACGTCAGAGCCATGGGGTAGAACAGATACGGCATTATTCTGATGGGGTTCAGCTGCGTCAGTCCGGCTGCCATAAGCATCTGTGCTCCATAGGGTATGAAGCCCTGGGCGCAGCACGAGCAAGTGTCGAGCAGACTTGCCACCTTGCGCTTGTCGAGCTCGAAGCACTCGCTGATGCGTCGTGCAATGTTGCCGGTAGATATGATGGCCACGGTGTTGTTGGCTGTGCAAAGGTCTACGATGGCCACCATGAGGGCGATAACAGCTTCTGCACCGCGCTTGCCCTTGATGTGCGATGTTGTCTTGGCGATGATGAAGTCGATGCCGCCCTTCTTGTGCACTATCTCGAATACGCCGCCGGCAAGCATTGTTATTATGATCAGTTCGCCCATCGACAGTATGCCGTCGCCCATTGAGTGGAACCACTCGTACACGTCGAAGCTTCCGTCGAGTATGCCGATTGCTCCGGTTATTGTTAGTCCGATGGTGAGCACCGCCATTACGTTCATGCCGGCGATGGCTGTAGAGAGAACGGCGAGGTAGGGTAGTATCTTCACGTAATTGATGCCATGCACATTGGCAAGTGGCGACATCTCTTGTCCTAAGAAGACGTATATGGCAAGCGAGAGGATTGCAGCAGGGAGAGTGATGAAGAAGTTCACGCGAAACTTGTCGTTCATCTTGCAGCCTTGCGTACTCGTAGCAGCAATGGTGGTGTCGGATATGAACGAGAGGTTATCGCCGAAGAACGCACCGCCTACTACTACAGCTGTCACTAACGCCACGTCCAGTTGCATTGTGGTGGCGAGTCCGGAGGCTATCGGCACGAGTGCTACTATAGTTCCTACGCTTGTTCCTATCGACAGGCTTATGAAGCATGTCGCAATGAACAGCCCGGGCAGCACCATGTTGCTCGGCAGTAGCGAGAGCATTGTGTTTACGGTGGCATCAACAGCTCCGATGGCTTTTGCTGAGTTGGCAAAGGCACCAGCCAATACGAATATCCAAAGCATCGTCATGATGTTTGGCGCACTGGCTCCGCGACTGAAGGCTGCTACGTTCTTTTGCAGACTCTTGCCGCCTGCTATTGTCACAGCGTAGATGCCCGAAATCATGAACGCTACGCTTATCGGCACCTTATAGAAGTCGCCCGCTATAATCGATGTTACAAGATATAGAGTGATAAATACCAAAAGAGGGCTTATCGCAAGAACTCCTTTTAAATTGTTCATAGTTGTATCTTTTTTTTAGTCTGCGTGGTATGGGCAAGATGCCCATATCTCCTATCTTTTACTTGGTTGGTGCAGTAGAGACTGCTGCACCTCCTACTTTTTTTACTTTTATCTGTCCTTTTTACTTTTTTACCTTTTTACTTTTATCAAAGCTGTGTGCGACGGTAGAAATCAACATTCTCTTTCGTTAGAAGCTCGATTGGCATATAGTTTACGGGTTGCACTTTCTTCTTCAGCACAATGGCTTTGAACAGAGTGTCTACGCAACTATAGCCTTGCTGGTAGCCGTGCTGCGCGATGATAAACGACATACTGCCCTGGCGCAGACATTCTGCGTTCTTTGCCACCATATCGTAGCCCATGATTTGTATGTCGCGCATGTTGTTGCGAAGCAGGAACTCGCCCACAATGTGTGCTTTTGAATTAAGTGTTATGCAATGATGTGTGTCGGGATGCTGCTCAAAGAATTCTTTAAGTATAGCATCGTATTCGCTGCGTGTACCCTTGAAAGGTACACATAGTTCTGTGATTTTAATCTGCGGGAAATGGTCGTGCATATAATGGCGAAAGCCCACTTCGCGGTTCACCTGCTGCTTACTGGTCACCTTGCCGTCCTTCATCTGCTTGAAAAGCATGATTTCCTTTTCGTTTGAAGCGATGAGCATAAGCATTTTGGCAGCAAAGTAACCGCTGCAGAATGAGTCCTGACCGAAGAAAGAGAGCGGTTTGAGGTCGGGCATATAGGAGTCGAGCATCACAAATGGTATCTGTCGCTCGTGGAGAATATCAGTGAATTGTTTGGTTGTTTCGATGTCCTGTGGCACTATTATTATGCCGTTAGGGTTCGATGCGAGGCATTGTGTATAACAATCGATGAACGAATTGTTATTGAAACGCTCATAATACATAATCTTTACGTTAATGTTGAAGTCGCGCCTTACCTCTATAGCCTTCTGCACGCCCTGCTCTATCTCTTCCCAATAGGCTTCAGACTCATGCTGTGGTATAAGCGCATAGAACACGTATGTCTTGTTGTAAGCCAACGCGCTTGCATAGACATTGGGCTGATACTCCATCTCCTTGAGAGCCTTCTCTACTTTCTCGCGTGCCGGTGCCGATACATTCGGACGATTGTGTAGTACGCGGTCTACTGTTCCGACCGACACGCCTGCTCTTTCTGCAATATCCTTAATTCTGATTTTCTCCATTCCTAATGGTTGTGCGTTTCTTTTTGGGTTTGTTATTATATGATTGGTACAATGATGCACCAACCCGCATATTACGTGCAAATTTAAATAAAAATATTGAAATATCCACTCCTCGGATGCAACTTTATTGCTTCGATTGAAGATTTTCTGTTTTACATGCGCTTGTCTGATAAAATTTTTGTTATTTTGCATTGAAATTCGAAACGTATCGAATGTATTTTAGGTTTTAAACACTATAAAGATGAAACTATTCAGAAGTATAGTTGAACTTCAGAATGAGTTGTTTGAAGTTCGGAAGTCAGGAAAAAAGGTAGGTATTGTGCCAACAATGGGTGCCCTCCATGAGGGCCATGCGTCGCTCGTAAAACGCAGTGTTGCGGAGAATGGAGCGACCGTAGTTTCTGTTTTTCTTAATCCGACTCAGTTCAACGACAAGAGCGACCTTGAGCGCTATCCGCGCACACTTGATGCAGACTGCGCTTTGTTGGAGGCTTGTGGTGCCGATTATGTTTTCGCTCCGTCAGTAGAGGAGATGTATCCCGTAGAGGACAAACGTCAGTTTGAGTTTCCACCAGTCACAACGGTGATGGAGGGTGCGCATCGTCCGGGCCATTTCAACGGTGTGTGTCAGGTTGTATCGCGCCTATTTTATATTGTACGTCCAGATCGTGCCTATTTCGGCGAGAAGGACTGGCAGCAGATTGCTGTCGTGAAGGCAATGGTGCGCTTCCTCAAGCTTGATGTACAGATTGTCGAATGCACTACAATACGTGAAGCCGACGGCTTGGCAAAGAGTTCACGCAACACGCTACTCTCTGCCGACGAGCGTGCCATCGCTCCACGCATCTACGAGGCTTTGCAATCGAGCCGCGAGTATGCCAAGACACACACATTGGCAGAGACTCACGAGTATGTAGTCTCTACAATCAACGCCGTAGACGGACTTGAGGTGGAGTATTTCTCAATCGTCGACGGCGATACATTGCTCGACGTTGCTAATTGGGACGACAGCGCGTATATAGTAGGCTGCATCACTGTTTATTGCGGCAAGACACCGATACGTTTGATTGACCACATTACTTATAAGAAATAGTTTCTCAGAAATATGATGATAGAAGTATTAAAGTCGAAGATTCATTGTGCGCAGGTAACACAAGCGAATCTTAACTATATCGGCAGCATCACCATCGACGAAGACCTCATGGATGCTGCCAATATGATTGAAGGCGAGAAGGTGCAGATTGTGAACAACAACAATGGCGAGCGCTTCGAGACATATATTATCAAGGGCGAACGCGGATCGGGCTGCATCTGTCTCAACGGTGCTGCTGCACGCAAGGTCGTAGTGGGCGACACTGTGATAATCATCTCCTACGCCCTCATGGACTTTGAGGAAGCAAAGACTTTCCGTCCCTCAGTCATATTCCCAGAGAATAATAAAGTGTAGAGCTCGTGAGTTTTGAGTTTTGAATTTTGAGTTTTGAGTTTTGCGCTCTGGCAAGCGGCAAAGCCGAGCGCAAAACTCATAATTCAAAACTCAAAATTGCGACGCATGTCGCAACAATTCAAAATTCAAAACTCAAAACTCAAAATTTCATTTATGCCAGATAATCCTACTGCAAAACGCTCTTCGAAAGCTGCGCCAAAGGCTTTCGATAAGAACTATGGTCATCTGCAGCCGCAAGCTGTGGATATAGAGAAAGTGGTGCTTGGTGCGCTTATGATTGACAAGGATGCGTTTTCTATCGTGTCCGAGACACTGCGCCCCGAAACATTCTACGAGCCACGCCACCAGAAGATATACAACGCCATACAGACACTCTCGATGAACGAGAACCCCGTCGATATTATGACCGTCGTTGACGAGCTAAAGCGCGAAGGCACTATTGACGACGTGGGTGGTGCGCCCTACATTGTCGATCTTAGTTCGCACGTGGCTTCTTCGGCTCACATCGAGTATCATGCCAAGATTCTTGCGCAGAAGTTCCTCGCACGCCAGCTTATCTCTTATGCCAGCGTCGTAGAGACAAAGGCTTTCGACGAGACGCAGGACGTGGACGAACTGATGCAGGAGGCGGAGGGTTCGCTCTTCGAACTCTCGCAGCGCAACATGAAGAAGGATTACACGCAGGTTGACCCCGTCATCACCCGTGCTATTGACATTCTGCAGAAGGCATCTGCCAACGCCGGTGGCTTGACTGGTGTGCCTACTGGCTTCGAGAAACTCGACGAGAAGACGAGTGGTTGGCAGAGCTCCGACCTTGTCATCATCGCCGGACGACCTGCCATGGGTAAGACTTCGTTCGCCCTTTCGCTCGCGAAGAACATCGCCGTCGACTATCATACGCCTATCGCCTTCTTCTCTCTTGAGATGAACAACGTGCAGCTCGTCAACCGTCTTATCTCCAACGTCTGTGAGATACCTGGCAACAAGATGCTCAACGGACAGCTCTCCGACGACGAGTGGGAGCGCCTTGACAAGAACGTGCGTAATCTGCAAGGCTCGCCACTCTATATCGACGATACGCCGGGTCTGTCTATCTTCGAGCTGCGCACCAAAGCACGCCGCCTCGTGCGCGAGAAGGGTGTGAAGATAATCATGATCGACTACCTCCAGCTTATGAACGCCAACGGTATGCGCTTCGGCAGCCGTCAGGAGGAGGTGTCGAAGATTTCGCAGTCGCTGAAGGGTCTCGCCAAAGAGCTTGACATACCTATCCTCGCTCTTTCGCAGCTCAACCGTACTGTCGAGAACCGTGAGGGTTTGGAAGGTAAGCGTCCGCAGCTGTCCGACCTTCGTGAGTCGGGAGCCATTGAGCAAGATGCCGACATGGTGCTCTTCGTACACCGCCCCGAGTATTATCATATCCTCACCGACGAGAAGGGTAACGATCTTCGCGGCATGGCGCAGATTATCATTGCCAAGCACCGTAAGGGTGCCACGGGCGATGTGCTCCTCACGTTCCGTGGCGAGTTTACACGCTTCCAGGATCCGCAGAAGCAGTCGGCACCCATTGGCGATGCACCGTTTGGTTCGGAGATAATTGGTAGCAAGATGAATACAGGCGATATGCCGTTGCCGCCAGATATGATGGAAAGCGCACCTTTCGGCTCGCCTGCCGACCCTGCACCGTTCTGATAAAAGTAAAGAGGTAAAAAAGTAAAAAAGTAGGAGGTATGGGCATCTTGCCCATACCACGCAGCCTAATAAAAGCCCTTTTACCTTTTTACCTTTTTACTTTTATGCGTTTTTCTCTCTGTGTATCACGCTGCCGCTTCCCTGATGTGTGGCGAGCACTAATACTTCGGCTATCTGCACGTGTTTCGGGGCGGAAGCTGCGTAGAAAGCTACGTCGGCAATGTCGGCACCAGTGAGCGGAACGATGCCTTTGTACACATTCTCGGCGCGGGCGTTGTCGCCGTGGAAGCGGACGTTGCTGAAGTTGGTCTCAACGAGCCCGGGCTTCACGTTCGTTACGCGAATTGCCGATTCGGCTACGTCGATACGCAAGCCATCGGTTATGGTCTTCACGGCTGCCTTCGTGGCGCAATAGACATTGCCACCGGCATATGCTGCGTCGCCTGCAACGCTGCCAATGTTGATTACGTGGCCCTCGTTGCGCTCTATCATAGCCGGCACGATGAGGCGTGTCATGGTGAGCAGTCCCTTTATGTTGGTGTCTATCATCGTGTTCCAGTCTTCGGGGTCGCCCTCGTATTCCTTTTCGAGACCGAGCGCGAGTCCGGCGTTGTTGATCAGGACATCAATTGTCTGCCATTCAGCTTCGAGCGAACCGATTGCCTGTTTTGCCGCCTCGGCATCGCGCACGTCGAATACCAAGGTGCGCACCTTCGTGCCTTTAGCTTCGAGTTGTGACTTTATCTCTGCTAACTTCTCTGCGCGGCGAGCCGTGAGAATAAGATTGTAACCGCCTTCGGCAAACTTTCTTGCGCAGGCTTCGCCGATGCCGCTTGTGGCACCGGTTATGAGTGCTATCTTTTTCATAATAGTCTGTTGTTAAATGGTTTGATATGTTCAGGTGTAGCGTTACTTCACTACTTTGTGACCTTCGTCTACCCATGCGTTGTAGCCCTTGTCGAGCTCTACAACTACATAACCGTCGCGTACGAGTATGCCGGCTGCCTTCTTGCTGCGCTTGCCGCTGCGACAGTTCACGGCTATCACTTTGTCTTTAGGGAGTACTTCACACGCCTTCTGCTCGAAGTCGGGTTTCAGCACGTCTATATTAACGGCGTTCTCGATATGACCCGCAGCGAATTCTTCTGCTGTGCGCACGTCAAGTCGCACTACCGTTGTGTCGGCAATTATCTTCTCGTATGCGTCTGCCGATACGCTCTCGAAGCCCTTGTTCTGCGCCTTGCAAGAGAAGATGGCGCAGAGCATAGTAAGTATGCTCATGATTTTTATTGTTTTCATTATTATAATATGTGGTTAATCCTTAATAAGATAATGTCTTCTCGACTCGTATATGTCGTCCATGTTGTCTGTAGCCCATGAGATAAGGGCGTTGATGTGTGGCAGCAAGGTCTTTCCCTTGTCTGAGAGCGAGTATTCGACACGTGGCGGTACTTCGGCAAAAGCCTCGCGTTTCACCAGTCCGTCGGCTTCGAGCATCCTTAGAGTTGCTGTAAGCATCTTCTGCGATATATCGGGTATGTTGCGCTGAAGTTCCTTGAATCTCTTTGCTTCGTCTGTTTCGAGTGTGTATAGTACGAGCATAGACCATTTGTCGCCTATGCGCGAGAGTATATTGCGTATTGGGCAATTGGGGAAAAGTGCGTCTTTTACTTCGTTTGTATTCATGCAATTATGTGATTAGAGTCGTATTACTATACAAAAGTAACTATTAGAATTGACATGGTTGTCAACGATATTGTTAAACAACTTTAAACTACCGCGATGCAAGCGTCTTGTTTTCAGTATTAGTCACCTTAAAGTAACTGACTTACGTTTGCGTACCTACTTGTGTAGCGTTCTGAAACTTAGTAATTTTGCAGCGACAAAAGAAATTATTAATTAAAACAAAGAAAACAATGAAATCAGTAAAGACAACAAAGACGGGTAAGAATTTCACAGCAGTCAGTGTAGGCAAGCTTAGCGAGGTGAAGAATTATGTCCTTCAGTTGGGCGACATTCAGATACCAGGCAAGGTGTTCGTAGGTCAGGCTCTCGGCACAACAGGTAGCGAACTGTCTTTCCAGACATTCGCCCCAGGTCAGGACGGCGGTTTTCTGCATACGCACAAGAATCACGAGGAACTCTACTTCATCCTTCGAGGTGAAGGTCTGTATCAGGTAGACGGCGAGAACATTCCGGTAGGCGAGGGCAGCATCATCCGTGTGGCTCCCGAGGGCAAGCGCGCCATCAAGAATACCGGTTCGGAAGAGATGCTTATGCTCTGCGTGCAGTATAAGAGCAACACGTTCACGGCAGAGGATGCCACAGACGGTGTGATACTGAGCGAGGAACTCAAGTGGTAGTTCTATAATGGTGTAGCAGTACTTGTAGGGGAGAGTACTTGAGTACTGGTGGGTATATTACTCGAGTACGGTGGTGAGATTACTCGAGTATAGTTGTGAGATTACTCGAGTACTACATAGAGAGTACTCATTTTCTTACCTCAAGCACTGCTATTGTTGTTATCTTTCTGTTATCCCATCACCACATCGAGCACCATCATTAGCACAAAGCCGATGGCGAAACCTATAGTGCTGAGATTACTGTGCTGACCGCTTGATGCTTCTGGTATCAGCTCTTCTACTACTACGTAGAACATGGCACCTGCAGCAAAGGCGAGCATGTAGGGGAGTGCCGGCGTAAGAAACGAGGCGAGCAGGAGGACGGCGATGGCTCCGATTGGCTCGACGACTCCACTGAGAGATCCTAACACGAAGGATTTCCATCGGCTGTTGCCTGCCGCCCGCATTGGCATGGAGATGATGGCACCTTCGGGGATGTTCTGTATGGCTATGCCTAACGATACGGAAATGGCTGCGGCTAAGGAGATGTTTGAAACTTGGTTTTCGGCTCCGGCAAACACTACGCCTACAGCCATACCTTCGGGCAGGTTGTGGATGGTTACGGCAAGGGTAAGCATGGCAGTTTTTGAAAGGTGTGACTTTACGCCTTCGGGCTTGTCTGTGCCGATATGGAGGTGGGGTGTCAGTTCGTCGATAAGCAGCAGGAAACCTATACCCATGAGAAAACCTACGGCTGCAGGCACTACCGACCATGCGCCGCTGTCAGCCTTCATCTCCATCGCCGGAATGAGTAAGGACCACACGGATGCTGCCACCATCACCCCGGAGGCAAAGCCCAACAATGATTTCTGTAGTCGTGCGGACATTTCGTCTTTCATAAAGAACACGAAAGCCGAGCCGAGCATCGTACCTAATAGCGGAATGAGAAGTCCTACGATTATTGTTGCTGTCATTTCTGTCATATTCTTCTTTTTTACTTGTTTGTTACGATGCAAAGATACAACTTTGTTGCGAGCTGGGCAATACCTAAAAGTGATGCTTCCTTACTTTTCGTACAGTTCTATCGGCAGTCCGTCGGGGTCACTGAAGAACACAAACTGTTTGCCAGTGTATTCGTCCGTGCGGATAGGTTCGTGCGCGATGCCCTTGTTGTCGAGTTCGCTGACAGCTGTCGCGAGGTCGTCCACCTCGAAAGCAAGGTGGCGCAGACCGGCTGCTTCGGGGTATGACGGACGTGCAGGCGGATTGGGGAAGGAGAACAGTTCTACGACGTATGTGTCGCCAAGAAAGCAGTCCGCCTTCCATGAGTGGCGTTGCTCGCGATAATGTTCGCTTTTGATTTTCATGCCGAGCACATCGGTATAGAACTGTTTAGAGCGTTCGTAGTCGGAGCAGATTACGGCTACGTGGTGTACTTTGTTGAGTTTCATAATATTCTTTCTAATTTTCTGTTTATGTTATGTGCTGCAAAAATAATTGCTTTATATGTAAACTCAAAATTTTTATTGAGTAAATGGTGGGTTGTAAAAAAACGAGAGTAGAGAGTGGAATGTTGAAAGTTATGATTACCTTTGTTGGGAATTATTGTTGTTTGAAGAAACAACATATCATTCAACTCACAACTCTTAATGTATAAATATGGCATTATCCAATATAGAGAAGCATTACAACAAGCACTCCGAAGACCTTCGCTTGCAACGCAGGCACGGCATCGTAGAGTTTGAAACCACCATGCATCACTTGCGCCGCTTCATCAAGCCAGACTCGTTCTTGCTCGACATTGGTGCAGGAACGGGACGCTACACCTCGGCTCTTATGTCTGAAGGCTATCGGGTGAAGGCGGTGGAGCTGGTGCGTCGCAATATAGATGTTTTCTTGAAGCGTGAGCCTACGGCAGATGTTGTGCAGGGCGACGCGCGCAATATGCCGTTTCTGCCTACGGGGGCTGCTGACGTTACGCTGTTGCTCGGTCCGCTCTATCATCTCATCGGCGATGAGGAGAAGCTGAAGGCCCTGAACGAGGCAAAGCGCGTGACCAAACCAGGCGGACTGATTTTCGTGGCTTACCTGATGAACGAATACAGCATCCTGTCCTATTGCTTCGACGAGGACAGGATAGAAGGACTGATGGAGCGTGGGGCGGTAGATGGGGATTTCCATATTCAGGCTCAGGCAGACGAGCTGTACGACTATGTGCGTATAGACGACATCAACCGACTTGACGAACGTGCCGGCTTGAAACGTGTAACCATCTTCTCGCCTGACGGGGCTTCCGACTATATGCGCACGCGTCTCAACCGCATGAGTGACGAGACGTTTGCGCGTTTCATAGAATATCAGAAGTGCATCTCGGAGCGTGCCGACCTTATTGGAACCGGCAGCCATGTGGTGGATGTTGTAAGGGTGCCATGATAGAATGATAGTTGCTGTCTATTGCTGCATTGACAGAATCGTTTGTTTGTCTATGAGAGAATGAGTATCTTTGCACCATCAAATTAAGATTTGCAAACTTTTAAACACGTAAAAACATGACAGCAAGCAAAATGAAATACATTATCGTAGGTGGAGTTGCAGGTGGTGCAACTGCAGCTGCACGCATCAGACGTTTGACAGAGGATGCTGAGATAGTCCTCTTTGAAAAGGGTGAACACATATCATACGCCAATTGTGGTTTGCCTTACTATATAGGAGGGGTGATAGAAGACCGCGACCGCCTGTTTGTGCAGACGCCGGAGGCTTTCGGCAAGCGGTTCAATATCGATGTGCGCATATTGAGCGAAGTGACAGCCATTGATGCCGAAGCAAAGCAGGTGACCGTGCATACCGCTGACGGCAAAGAATACGTTGAGAGCTACGACAAACTGTTGCTTTCGCCAGGAGCATCGCCGGTTGTGCCTCCGCTTGAAGGTATTGACAGCAAGGGCATCTTCACCCTCAGAAACGTGAGTGATACAGACCGCATAAAGGCCTATATGGCGGAGCATAAGGTGAAGCGTGCCGTAATCGTGGGCGGAGGCTTCATTGGCTTGGAGATGGCAGAGAATCTGAAGTATGCAGGTGCCCAGGTGGCTGTGGTGGAAATGGCAAATCAGGTGATGGCTCCTATCGACTTCTCCATGGCTGCTCTTGTGCACGAGCATCTGCAGCAGCAGGATGTAAGGCTCTACCTGGAGCAAGCCGTAGAAGGTTTCTCACGCGAGGGAGACGAGCTGACCGTCCACTTCAAATCGGGTGTCAGTCTGAAGGCCGATATGGTGTTGCTCAGCATTGGCGTAAGGGCAGAGACCCGCTTGGCTCAAACTGCCGGATTGAAGATTGGCGAGATGCGCGGTATCTGGGTGGATGAATATCTGCAGACATCCCATGAGCATATTTATGCTGTAGGCGACGCCATTGAGTTTCCTCACCCCATAACGGGCAAGTCCTGGCTCAACTTTCTTGCAGGCCCTGCCAACCGTCAAGCACGCATTGTGGCAGACAATATGGTGTTGGGCAACAGGTTGAAATACGAAGGTTCTGTCGGAACGTCCATAGCCAAGGTATTCGACATCACCGTGGCGTCCACAGGGCTTCCTGCCAAGCGCCTGAAGCAGATGGAGATGCCATATCTCTCGGCTACTATTCATAGCGGCTCACATGCCGGCTATTATCCAGGCAGTAGGCAGATGGACATCAAGATAACCTTCTCGCCAAGTGACGGAAGGCTCTATGGCGCACAAATCGTAGGTTATGAGGGCGTGGACACGCGTATCAACCAGTATGCGCTTGCCATAAAGACCGGGGCTACGGTCGACGATCTCACTCGGCTGGAACATGCCTATGCCCCGCCTTTCTCCTCAGCGAAGGACCCCGTGGCTATTTCGGGATATGTGGCAGGCAACATTCTTGCCGGAAAGATGACTCCACTCTATTGGCGGGAGCTGGAGCAGGCTGACACCACGAAGGTGATACTTGTGGATGTGCGTACTGCCGACGAATATGCGTTGGGCACGATTGGCGGAGCCGTGAACATTCCGCTTGACGACTTGCGCGAGCGTATGGGCGAGATCCCTACGGACGTTCCCGTATGGCTCTTCTGCGGTGTGGGACTGCGTGGCTATTTGGCTTCCAACATCCTCAAGGCCAACGGCTATCGGGACGTAAGAAATCTTATAGGCGGACTTAAAACCTATAGGGCTGCTACAGCCAAGCTGGTTGCTCCTGCAGACTTCGACACCGCAGCGGACAGCCATTCAAGCGAGGCGGCTGTACATTATAACCATTCGTGCGAGACATCTGTGTGTGAAGGCGGAAAGACCGTTGTGAGGGTGGACGCATGCGGCATACAATGTCCGGGCCCTATCCTCAAGATGAAGCAGGCTATGGACGGCCTTGTGCCGGGAGAGCAGTTGGAAGTGCGTGCTACGGATGCCGCCTTCCCACGCGACGCCGAGGCTTGGTGCAGGACAACGGGGAACAGATTCCTGGGCAGGCACTCTGAGTCCGGCGTATATATAGCCATGATAGAGAAAACGACTCCTTGTGCCGTTGAGGCTTCCAAACCGCAGCAGGGGGATTCAGGAAAGACCCTGATTCTTTTTAGCGATGATCTCGACAAGGTCCTTGCCACGTTTGTCCTTGCCAATGGCGCAGCAGCCACCGGCAGGAAGGTCAGCATCTTTTTCACATTCTGGGGGCTAAACGCCATCAAGAAAACCAACAGACCGAAGGTGGCCAAGGACTTTTTCGGGCGTATGTTTTCGTGGATGCTGCCGTCTGACTCTACGAGGCTTGCCCTCTCAAAGATGAACATGATGGGTATGGGTGCGAAGATGATGCGCTATCTGATGCGCAAGAAGGGTGTGGACTCTCTGGAGGAGCTTCGTCAGCAAGCCGTCGACAACGGTGTGGAGTTTATAGCCTGCCAGATGTCGATGGATGTGATGGGCGTGAGGCGCGAGGAGCTTCTCGACAATGTCACCGTTGGCGGTGTGGCGACCTATATGGAACGTGCCGAGAAGGCTAATGTCAATCTGTTTATATAATGAATATACAGCAACTAAAATATGTAACCGCAGTAGGCCGCTTTCGCAATTTTGCGAGAGCGGCTGAGTCGTGCAATGTCTCTCAGCCAACTCTGAGCGCCATGCTTCAGAAGCTGGAGGAGGAGCTTGGCATACGGATTTTCGAACGTACAAACAGGTCGGTAAACCCGACTTCGGCTGGCGAAAAGATTATCCGTCAGGCTGAGCATGTGCTGATGGAGATAGAGCGGATAAACGAGATAGTATCGGAGGACAAGGGGCTGGTCGGCGGAAGGCTGCGTCTGTCCGTCGGTCCTACCATCGCTCCGTATGTCCTGCCTAAGTTCATCAGGCATTATCGTGAGGATTACCCGACGGTGGAGCTGTCGATACAGGAGATGGACGTGGGCTTCATGCAGACCGCGCTTCTGCGTGGAGAACTCGATGCGGGCATCGCCATATCCGACAACAGAAGGGAGGGGATACTCGAGATCCCGCTCTATACCGAGAGGTTCGTGGTGTACCTTGCGGAGAGCTGCTGGCGAAAACTGCCCGTGTTCAGACCGGAGAATCTGGAGCATGAAGGCATGTGGATAATGAGAGGTGCGCAATGTCTGCGCGAGAGTGCGTTCTCCTTCTGCAAGGGGAGGAGCAAGGGCAATCGTGTGTACGAGGCTGGCACGGTGGCGACTCTGGTGAATATAGTGGACGAGAATGGAGGCTTCACTATCATCCCCGAGATGCACGTGTCGTACCTTACGGAAAAGCAGCGTGAGAACGTGCGCCGTATTGAGGGCGACTTTCTCTCCCAGCGCCGTGTCTCGCTATATATCAAGCAGGACTATATCCGCCAACGTATGCTTAACACGCTGACTGATACGCTAAAGAAGTTCATGCCAGAGGGGATGCTGTATGAGGGGATCGTGAGATTTGGCATTAAGCTGTAGCCGTAGGCTTGTGCTTTATCGTGTGTGCCAGATGATTTCTCTTACGATTTCCGCAGCCAATTAAAAATCAACTTGCTTTACCAAAATGTTCAGAACTTGTAAAATAATTCTTTTGAAGAAATTGTTGTATAAGTAATATGTTGTATCTTTGTTGAGGATTATCGTTGTTTGAAGAAACAACATATCATTCAACCTCTAACTCTTAATATTAAATATGGCATTATCCAATATAGAGAAGCATTACAACAAGCACCCCGAAGACCTTCGCTTGCAACGCAGGCACGGCATCGTAGAGTTTGAAACCACCATGCATCACTTGCGCCGCTTCATCAAGCCAGACTCGTTCTTGCTCGACATTGGTGCAGGAACGGGACGCTACACCTCGGCTCTTATGTCTGAAGGCTATCGGGTGAAGGCGGTGGAGCTGGTGCGTCGCAATATAGATGTTTTCTTGAAGCGTGAGCCTACGGCAGATGTTGTGCAGGGCGACGCGCGCAATATGCCGTTTCTGCCTACGGGGGCTGCTGACGTTACGCTGTTGCTCGGTCCGCTCTATCATCTCATCGGCGATGAGGAGAAGCTGAAGGCCCTGAACGAGGCAAAGCGCGTGACCAAACCAGGCGGACTGATTTTCGTGGCTTACCTGATGAACGAATACAGCATCCTGTCCTATTGCTTCGACGAGGACAGGATAGAAGGACTGATGGAGCGTGGGGCGGTAGATGGGGATTTCCATATTCAGGCTCAGGCAGACGAGCTGTACGACTATGTGCGTATAGACGACATCAACCGACTTGACGAACGTGCCGGCTTGAAACGTGTAACCATCTTCTCGCCTGACGGGGCTTCCGACTATATGCGCACGCGTCTCAACCGCATGAGTGACGAGACGTTTGCGCGTTTCATAGAATATCAGAAGTGCATCTCGGAGCGTGCCGACCTTATTGGAGCCGGCAGCCATGTGGTGGATGTTGTAAGAGTTTGAATTGTTGAATAAGTGATAGAATTATGAAGACCCTTCCATACATAGTGTTTAGTTTTCTTATGCTCTGCGCATTGTGCACAAGCATAAGCAGCTATCGCAGAACAGAACACATGATAGCGCAGGATGTAAATAGAGCATTGGAGCAGGTTCTTGCGACGATGCCCGACAATGTGGTCACTACAGATACCATACGCTGCTATCGCAACAATCTCACCATAGCTGAGTTGAAGGACACGGCAGGAATAGCCATGCGTACCGTGCGTATGGATGGACGTTGGGAGACCCGGCTTGTGGCAGAGGCTAACTGTGGCTTTGCCACCACCTTTGGGATGTCCGATCAGAGGGCATCAGGTTCTATATTGTTTGTCGGTATGCTATGGCTGTTATGTAGTTTGTGGTACGTAAGGAGGAAAGGACCGGAGCTGGTGTCGCAAGGCATATCATACGGCGGTATTGTCTTCCATAACGATACGTTTATGACGCAAAGGGGTGAGCGGATTCGTCTTACGCCTATGCAGCATTCGCTGCTCGAAATGTTTATGACGAACGACGCGCATACGCTATCGAAACAGGATATTTGCGAGCGGCTATGGCCGAAGAAGCCTGATGCAAGCGATACGCTCTACACGCTGATAAGACGCATAAAACCTATTGTAGAGACTAATAGCAGGTTGAAGATAGAGTCGGATAGGGGCAGAAGCTACAGTCTGAGACTCAAGTAGATAGCCATTTGTCAGCCACTTGTCAGGGAAATGTCAGACTAATCGATAGGATTTCTTTTAAGAGGTGTGTACTTTTGCACCAGAACAAAATTTGGTGCAAGATGAAACGATTGATTACACTTTCTATTATTATGTTTTCTGCATTCGGTGCTTATGCCCAGGATGTGGAGGGACGCGTTACGCTCGATGAAGTTACTGTTAAAGCAGCTAAGGTTGTGAACAAAGCAGACGGTATGATAATATATCCTACCGATGTTCAAAAGCGGTATTCCAACAATGGTTACAGCATTCTTGAGAAACTATCGTTTGCCAATCTGCGTATCGACAACATCAACCACACGATTACGGCTGTCGACAATAGGGGAGAAGTTCAGCTCCGAGTCGATGGTGTCGTAGTGGGCAAGGTGGAGATGTTGGCTCTCGATCCGAAGGACATCGCAAAGATCGACTACATAAACAATCCAGGTGTGCGTTATGGTGACGACATAGCATACGTCATAAATATCATTACACGCAGAAGCGAGAGCGGCTATACCATTGGTACCGACCTTACGTCGGCACTTACCACTCTGCAGGGCAATGGAATGGTGTACGGCAAGTGGAGCCGTGGCAAGAGCGAATGGGCGCTCTCGTATGGTATGAGCGGTTATAAGACCAAAGGCGTAAAGAGCAGACAGACAGCAGAATACACGTTGGCTGACGGCAGCGTACACATAATAGACCGTAACGACGTAGAATCGCTTCGCAAATCGATAGCGCACGAAGCAAAACTTACCTACAATTGGGCGGATTCCACAGCCACAGTCTTCCAGACTTCATTGAGCGGAGCGTTCAACAACGCCCCTGACAACTGCGATGTTAAGGATATTACGGAAGGCACTCGCCAATACCGGGCAACAAGTCGCAACGCAGACAAGAGCTGTTCGCCGGTATTGGATATTTACTTCTTCCGCCAGTTCACCCCTCGCCAGTCCATTGCTGCCAATGCTGTAGGCACATATATCTATACGCAGACTGGTTCTTTCTATGACGAGGGCTCTCCATATAAATATAATGTGGACGGCAGGACGGCTTCGCTGCTCGCAGAGGTGATCTACGAGAACCGATTGAAACCTTTCACGCTCTCTATGGGTGTAAACTATAATTATAAATACATTAAGAACTCCTATCAGGGCGATGCTTCTTCTTTGACAAATACGGATAACAACCGCTTGTATGGCTTTGCCGAAATTAAAGGCACGCTCCGACAACTGCGCTATTCTTTAGGTGTGGGCGCAAGTTACATTCATTACACGCAGAACGGCCATAGATACAACTTCGGGACATTCCACCCGAAGGCATCGCTCACATATAACATCAGCAACAACGTACAGTTGAGTTATACGTGTCAGATGCAGGATAAAGTGTCTCGTATTGCGATGACGAGTGATGCTATGATTCGCACCAACAGTATGGAATGGACAGTGGGCAATCCCGACTTGAAGCCGTCGCATGATATGGAACACCGTCTGCAAGTCTCATACAACAACAACCGCTTGCAGACCTTCTTAGATGGCTACTTCAAGCAATGCTTCAAACCGAATATGGCTCACTATGAGCGGACTGGCGACAATCATTTCGTCTATACACAGACAAACCAAAAAGAGATTGATGCATTGAACGTTATGGCATATGCTGGCTACTGGCTCCTGCCCGAAAAGCTTCAGATTGCTGCTAACGGAGGATTGTTCAGATGCTTCAACTTCGGCAACGACTATACTCATTGCTATACCTCGTGGTTCTATGCTTGCAGCATCACGGCTTATCTCGGCAACTTCACATTGCAGGGATATGTTGACAACGGCAACCGCTTCTTGGAGGGCGAATCGAAAGGATACAACGGAGCCTATTCAGTCGTGAAAGCATCTTATACGTGGCGCGACTGCCAGTTGTCGTTGTCGTGGGCAAATCCACTTGACAATAACTACAAGGCATACGAGAACGAACTGCTGAACCGTAATCTTTATAAGCATACCATCGGCTATTCGAGGGGCAACGGCAACCAGGTGGCTCTAAGCATTTCGTGGCGGCTTAGCCGAGGTGGCAGGCATAAGGCTGCAGAGAGGAGGATAAGGATGAGCGATACGGATAATGGTATTATGAAATAAAAAAGTCTATTATTCTTTGCAAAAATGGTTGTATGTAAAAATAAAAGTATAACTTTGTGGACAGTTTGATTAAATAAAACTAATTTGTCATGGTTAAAATCACATTTCCGGATGGTTCTGTTCGTGAGTACGAGCAGGGCGTAACGGGGTTACAAATCGCCGAGAGCATTTCGCCGGCTCTCGCTCGCAACGTTGTATCTTGCGGTGTCAATGGCGAAACAGTTGAACTCAACCGTCCTATCAACGAGGATGCAACTATCGCTCTTTACAAGTTTGAGGACGAGGAAGGCAAACACACTTTCTGGCACACTTCTGCCCACCTCTTGGCTGAGGCGCTGAAGGAACTCTATCCTGGCATTCAGTTCGGCTTTGGTCCGGCTGTGGAGAACGGCTTCTTCTACGACGTCATGCCGAAGGAGGGTGATGTCATCAGTGAGAACGACTTCCCCAAGATTGAGGCTAAGATGAAGGAACTCGCTAAGAAGAACGAAGCTGTCGTTCGTCGCGATGTGTCAAAAGCAGAGGCTCTTGCTGAGTTCAAGGCTGACGGTCAGGAGTACAAGTGCGAGCATATCGAGGAAGACCTCGAGGACGGCACAATTTCTACATACACACAGGGCAACTTCACCGACCTCTGCCGTGGTCCGCACTTGATGAACACTGGTGCTATCAAGGCTGTGAAGATTACGAGCGTAGCCGGTGCGTTCTGGCGTGGCGATGCAAAGCGCGACCAGATGACACGTATCTACGGTATCTCGTTCCCGAAGAAGTCGATGCTCGACGAGTATCTCCTCATGCTTGAGGAGGCTAAGAAGCGCGACCACCGCAAGATTGGCAAGGAGATGGAGCTCTTCATGTTCTCTGACCGTGTAGGTAAGGGTCTGCCTATCTGGCTTGCTAAGGGTACACAGTTGCGTCTGCGTTTGCAGGAGTTGCTCCGCAAGATGCTTAAGCCGTACAACTACGAGGAGGTTATCACTCCGGGTATCGGTGGCAAGAGCCTTTACGTAACATCGGGCCACTACGCTCACTACGGCAAGGATGCTTTCCAGCCTATCCACACACCTGAGGAGGACGAGGAGTATATGCTCAAGCCGATGAACTGTCCGCACCACTGCGAGGTGTTCGCACGCAAGCCGCGTTCGTACAAGGATCTGCCTTTGCGCATCGCAGAGTTCGGCACCGTATTCCGCTATGAGAAGAGCGGTGAGCTTCACGGCTTGACACGTGTTCGTACCTTCACCCAGGACGATGCTCACATCTTCGTGCGCCCAGAGCAGGTAAAGCAGGAGTTCGAGAACATCATCGACATCATTCTTAAGGTGTTCCGCATCTTTGGTTTCGAGAACTACGAGGCACAGATTTCACTTCACGACCCGAAGGATACTGAGAAGTACATCGGTAGCGAGGAGATTTGGGCAGAGAGCGAGAACGCTATCCGCGAGGCTTGCCGCGAGAAGGGTCTTGAGACTCACGAGGAGGTAGGCGAGGCTGCGTTCTATGGTCCGAAGCTCGACTTCATGGTGAAGGACGCTATCGGCAGACGCTGGCAGCTTGGTACAATCCAGGTCGACTACAACTTGCCGCAGCGCTTCAAGCTCGAGTATACTGCAGAGGACAACTCTAAGCAGACACCGGTTATGATTCACCGCGCTCCGTTCGGTTCGCTCGAACGCTTCACTGCCGTTCTCATCGAGCACACAGCAGGTCACTTCCCATTGTGGCTCATCCCTGATCAGGTGGCTATCCTCCCGATTTCGGAGAAGTACAACGACTACGCTCGCGAGGTGAAGGCGTTCTTCGACAAGGCTGGCGTACGCGCACTCATCGACGACCGCAACGAGAAAATCGGCCGCAAGATTCGCGACAACGAGCTCAAGCGTGTTCCGTACATGGTTGTAGTTGGCGAGAAGGAGGCTGCAGAGGGTCTCGTTTCTATGCGTAAGCAGGGTGGTGGCGAGCAGGCTACCATGACTAAGGAAGAGTTTGCAAAGCGCATCTGCGACGAGGTTGCAGAGCAGCTGAAGCTTGCTGAGGATTAAATTATGTAGGAGCCTACGGCATCCTTGCCGTGGACATGTGGTATGAGAAAGATTGCTCACACCTCCTATGCTATAATTTATCAATGCCCATTAATCAGATTTCAATGTCTGACTAATGGGCATTTCTTTTGTCGCTTTTTCAAGCGAAGTTGAGGTGTTGAGGTGAATAAAAATGGGGCAAATTTTTGCTATTTCGCATATAATAACTAATTTTGTACTTATGAGTGAACCATTAGCTGAAAGAATGCGCCCGCGCTCGTTTGACGATTATGTCGGACAGCAGCATTTAGTGGGCAAGGATGCCGTCCTGCGCAAGATGATTGAGAGCGGACGCGTGTCCTCCTTTATATTGTGGGGACCGCCCGGAGTGGGCAAAACCACTCTCGCACAGATTATTTCGCATCGTCTTGAGACACCGTTCTACACGCTTAGTGCCGTGACGAGTGGTGTTAAGGATGTGCGCGACGTAATAGAGCGTGCCAAGAGCGGACGCTTCTTCAATTCGGCTTCGCCCATTCTCTTCATCGACGAGATTCACCGCTTCAGCAAGTCGCAGCAGGATTCGCTGCTCGGCGCTGTGGAGCGAGGCATCGTCACGCTCATAGGTGCCACCACAGAGAACCCGTCGTTCGAGGTGATACGCCCGTTGCTCTCTCGTTGCCAGCTGTATGTTCTGAAACCTTTGGAGAAGGAAGACCTGCTGCAACTGCTCAACCGCGCAGTTACAACCGACGTTGAACTCTCGAAGCTCAATATCCAGCTGAAAGAAACAGAAGCCTTGCTGCGCTATAGCGGTGGCGACGCACGCAAGTTGCTCAACATACTGCAACTCGTCGTTGAGTCGTGTCCCGGCGATCAGATAGTGATAGACGACGAGATGGTTGTGGCGTGCCTGCAGCAGAACCCGCTTGCATATGATAAGGAAGGCGAGATGCACTACGACATTATATCGGCGTTCATAAAGAGTATACGCGGAAGCGACCCTGACGGCGCACTCTATTGGATGGCGCGCATGATAGAGGGTGGGGAAGACCCGCAGTTCATAGCCCGTCGCCTCGTCATTAGTGCGGCTGAGGATATCGGACTCGCCAACCCCAATGCACTTCTGCTTGCCAACGCCGCCTTCGACGCGGTGATGAAGATAGGTTGGCCCGAAGGACGCATACCGCTGGCTGAGGCTGTGGTATATCTTGCTACAAGTCCGAAGAGCAACTCGGCGTATCTCGGCATCAATCACGCCTTGGAGATTGTGCGTCAGACTGGCAACCAACCCGTTCCGCTGCACCTGCGCAATGCACCAACAAAGCTGATGAAGGACCTCGGCTACAGCGATGGCTATAAATACTCGCACGATTACCCCAACCACTTTGCCCCACAACAGTATATGCCCGATGCGCTTAAGGATACACGCATCTGGCAACCGCAACATTCGCCAATCGAGGAGCGGCAGTATCAGCACATGCTCCAGTGTTGGGGCGATAAGTATAAGAACGAATAAAGTAATTCAACCAATAATATTGACAGGAATATGAAGATTGTAGTATTAGACGGTCAGGGCGTCAACCCTGGCGATATCTCTTGGAATAGAATTGAAGAACTCGGCGAACTTACCGTTTATCCGCGCACAGCGCCCGAAGAAGTGCTGCAGCATGTGGGCGACGCAGAGATTGCGCTTACTAACAAGACGGTGTTCGACGCCGACATCATAGCCCAGCTCAAGAACACAAAGTATATCGGTGTGCTTGCTACTGGCTACAACGTGGTAGACACAAAGGCGGCACGCGAGCGTGGCATCGTTGTGACGAACATTCCGGCGTACAGCACAGACAGCGTGGCACAGATGGTGTTCGCTCACTTGCTCAATGTCTCTAACCATGTAGAACACTATGCCGAAGAGACTCGCAACGGAGTGTGGAGCCGTTGTCCAGACTTCTGCTACTGGAATAAGCCGCTCTTTGAGCTTGCAGGCAAGACTCTCGGCATTGTAGGACTTGGAAACATTGGCATGAAGGTGGCGCAGATAGCGCAGGCGTTCGGCATGAACGTGCTTGCGTACACAAGCAAGACTCCTGATCAGCTCCCAAAGGGTATTCGCAAGACAACGCTCGACGGACTCTTCGGCGCTTCCGATGTCGTATCGCTGCATTGCCCGCTTACAGACACAACACGCGAACTGATGAACAACACTTCTATCGAGAAAATGCGTGACGGCGCGATACTCATCAACACTGGTCGTGGACCTCTTGTGAACGAAGCAGATGTAGCCAACGCACTTGCTTCGGGCAAGCTCGGTGCTTATTGTGCCGATGTGCTTTCATGCGAACCACCATCGCCGTCAAATTCTCTTGTCGGTGCACCACATGCATTTATCACGCCACACGTGGCATGGGCTACGCTTGAGGCTCGCCTGCGCTTGATGGATATCGCCGTGAACAACATCAAATCGTTTCTTGAAGGCTCACCTACTAATGTTGTTAACTAAATATGATGCCTACAGAAGATATCTACCAGCCCCTACTTAACGTTATTGAGTTTCTGGGTACCTTCGCCTTTGCTATCTCCGGCATCCGTCATGCCGCAGCCAAGCGCTTCGACTGGTTCGGAGGCTTCGTATGTGGCGTTGCCGTGGCTATCGGTGGAGGTACGCTGCGCGATATAATGCTCGGCGTAACGCCGTTCTGGATGACTTCCTCTATTTATCTCATCTGTACGTTCATGGCGCAGATGTTCGTCATCGTCTTTGCGCGATCGTTGAAAAGTCTTGACAATACGTGGTTCTTCTTCGACACGCTCGGCTTGGCGCTCTTCACCGTAGCCGGCTTGCAGAAGACACTCGACTGCGGTCACGCCTTCTGGGTGGCTATAATCATGGGTACCATAACGGGGTCGGCAGGCGGTGTCATCCGCGACGTGCTGTTGAACAACGTCCCCGTCATCTTCCAAAAGGAGATATACGCTATGGCGAGCATCATCGGCGGATTGTCTTATTGGGCACTCGTAGAGCTTGGTTGCGATATGACCATTTCTGTTATCATCGCCTTCCTCCTTATCGTAGCAATACGCATCCTCGCCGTGAAGTACCACATATCACTGCCAGTGTTGCGAGGGGAGGAATAGTTATATTGTGTAGCACGATGTGTAATACAAATTCAAATGAAAAGTGTTACACATCGTGTTACGTCTATCTTATTATATCTTCGTTTTGATAGTCAGCCTCACCTAAGAAGGCGGTATGTGACATTATTAATGTCTGCTTGGGTATTATGTGTATATAACAAAAAAGGAGCTTTGACACAACCTCAACCAGGGCTTTGTCGGTAAGCAACGCCTTATGCCGTACTTCAACCGACAAAACAACGATGACCTTATCCTCGCCATCCAGTCAGCAGGAGTGGAGCGAGGACGCAACGGCTTCCGCAAGAACAAGTCCATGGAGAAGCAGCCGGAGTCCGAAGAAGACCTTCTCGAACACCGTACCGACGGCACCGATGCCTTCGACACCCTCTATATCGGCTGCGAAAAATTCCCACAGCACGATTTATATCCAATTTGCGTGGGTGGGGTGAGATAATACAATAAAACGGAGAAAATGCCGTTTTATAGGAAAAGTCTATTAATTTTATGAGAAGCAACAAAAATGAATGACAATGTAATTGCATACATATTATCTCTTGTTTGTATAATATTTATACTAATTGAAATAGTATCTGTCAATAAAAAGAAAGGAATGACAGACCTCATCGTGTTCTTTTATTACTCATGCCCTTTGTATTACTTCATGTTATATAGGGGGGATGGTGGAGCAGCATTTACTTGGTGGTTTTATCTGTTGTTACTTACATTCATTCATTTGGTAATCTTGGCGTTCCGATTTGTCAAAATCATTGTTGCCAAACGTATAAGACGGAGAAATAAAAGCAACAAAAATGGAGAATTGCCGTTTTTATGATGTAACTTTGTGAAGCACAATTGTTGAATTTATGACAAAAAAGAAACACTACAGAAAATCAACGCGAAAAATATTCCCTATAAAATTAACAATAGGAAATGTCTACTTCTCAATTTGTGTTGTCATTATCTTATATGCAGTTATTTCTGCACTAATTTTGACACCAATGCTAAAACATTACGGAAGTCAATGCAAAGCCGTAATCACTGACAATGAATCATCATTGATCCACAGGTACACTACAAATTGTTATCTTTATGAGTTCAGTGTCGGAGATGAAACCTATACAGGGAATTCTTTAATTGAAGTTGGCAATAAGGATAAGATCGGGGACACTATAGAAATTCTCTATTTTCAATGTTGGCCTTCATTTAATAGACCTATATACTTTTATGACAATGAATAACTCTTAGAAGAAATGAAGATTAGAACATTTTTTAAGACCATTTTTTGCACAGGATTGGCTTTATCTCTTGCTTTATATTTGTTATATTTATATGGCAACCATATCGAAAAGACTCAGAAACCAATTGTTGATTATCTGTATAATGGATATGAAGAAAAACTTAATTATAAGCGTTCAAACACAATTCTAATAACATATAAATCAAAACAATACAGATTACATACTGGAGATAGAATATTGAACGAAATCAAGTCAGGAGATATTCCTAAATTGTACTATGCTTCCAAAACGGATTATCTTTTTTTTGAGGGAGATTATTTGCCAGTCGGTTATGCCGAAGCGGTATTGATTTTCACGTTAATTTTTTCTGTTGGCGGTGCTTTTATCTGGAGAAAGCAACTTGATGATGATATTAGCAAAATGTAAAAACATACAAAGACTATGAAACTTCTTTGAAGCGGAATCTCCCCTAATCCGCCTTTTTCCATAAAGCCTTTGTCTTGCGCCTTGCCAACGTAGAACAAGGGCTTTTCTTTTGTGGGCAGCAGCCCTCGGCTTCACCTCATGTTCCGTTTCGCTTCATCTGCACCTTTTTTGGTGAAAACAACCTGAATCAGAAGAATATCTTCTCGAACACCGTACCGATGGCACCGCCGCCTTCGATACGCTCTACATCGGCTGCGAGAAGTTTCCACAGCATGATTTATACCCAATAGCGGTTGGTGGAGTGAGATAACCAATATTTTACGTTAATAAATCTTTAAGCATTTGGAATTTTTGTGAACAAATGCTATTTTTGCAAATCAAATAATAATTTATACCTAATAAAACGAGAATGAATATGAAGAAGATTTTAACAATGCTATTTTCATTGCTTACTGTTGTGATATTAAGCAGTTGCGATGAAGTGAAAGACTCGCCCCTTTTGTTTAAGGCTACTTCAAACACTAATCCTGAATATATAAGAGTCAGCTATTATCCCGAAGAAATAGGTTATACTCTTTACCCTAAGGAATCGAAATACTTCATCTATTCGTACACTTATATTGATGGTGATTTAGAGCTGACATGCACTAACTGCGACAATATTAACTATTCATTAGATTGCAGTTTTGGAATAGTAAAAAACAATAAAGGGAAAAATATCTCTGCCACCGAGGAAGAGGTTGGTATCTCTGTGAAAAATACCGATAATAAGACACTTCGCATTCACTTTGCCAAGTTGAAGGATGAAGATTTGCCATTGGGCTTCTTAGGCGCACGAGCCACTATAAAAGTATATGGTCGAGTAGGAGGAAAAGATGTAACCACAAATATTTCGGTTTATCGCTCAAACCTTCGTAAGCAACCTGATGATGACATTAGTAAAAAGTAAAGACATCAAAGACTATGAAACTTCAATGAAGTGAAATCCCTCCTAATCACCCTTTCCTATACGCCTTTGTCTTGCGCCCAACGCAGGATGAAGGCTTTTCTTTTTTCAGCGGTATGCTCCGCCTTCAGCACCTCCTTCGCTTCGCTCTCCGCACCTTCAGCTTTTGCAATCTCTCAGGCGTGAGAGTCAATAGCGTAAGGTAGCCAATCCCGATTTTCAAAGGAGTAAGGCGTGGCGCACAGCCTTTCCTGCACTTTGTGCATCTTTCCTATGCTGTTATCTTGGTAGCTCGTTCCACCGTCCCTGTCATTGTCTGTGGAGTAATTGGCTTTTTATTCGCAGCAAAATGACAAGTATTCATATTTGCCTTTTCTCATCCGTTCCACACTCTCATTAGTGAATGAACTCCGATACTGCTGATGTTCATTTTTGTAGCCACAAGCACATCCACCTTTCTGCTTGCCTTAAAGATAGGTATCTGTCTGCCACGATTTCATCATGAAAGAAGTAGCCATCCCATCCTATGATGACAACAGAGATTGCACAATTCATATCACCAGTCTGCTTCTTTTATTATTCCGGAGTAATATTCTGAAGTGGTGTTCTTTCGTACCAAATCATTTCATTTGTACGAGCGTTCCACATAAAATGCTTATGATTTTTCCTTTGCAAAGTTAGCGCAAGCGGCATTCTGAAAGGGTCGCGCTCCACGCTTAGCCTAAGATTTTTTCAAAAGTTTTTGGGGCAGGTTTGCCTCATTCCAAAATCTTTCAAGCCCGAAGGATGAAATAATCTTGGCTATCCCTTGCATTAAAATGCCTTCTCCTTGCTGCTCCTTGTATGCACGTAAAAATTACAAAAGCACTTCGGTGCTTCACTTTTAAGTCGAACAAATAAAAATTTAAAGATTATGGTACACACCACTTTTAATTCAGAATATCACTTCGGTAAAAGAAGTTCAAGACAGGTTGAATTGTCAAGCAATCTCTATCAGGTTGTCATCAATGGAGAGGATGGCGAGTATATCGAATATGAAATCGAGGCGGACAGCCATTCTGAGGCAAGCGCCAAGGCGGAAGCACTCGCTGCTGACAGCTTTATAGACATCAGCTATATCGAAGTCTATCTCATTCACTAATCAGATTGTTTCACTCTTAAAATAAGAAAGTTATGAATACTTCAAATGTCATTTTAGCAGCTAAAGCCAATTCCGGCAAGTCCACAAACAATGTTTGGGTCGTTTACACAAGCGATAACAGCTCAGACAAGATGTATTGCACAAGTGCATACAAGGCGATGCGCCTCGCCTTCCTCCTCAAAAAGAGGTTGGGGTTGAACATCTCTGATAATTGCCTCGCACGCCTCTCGCAAGAGATTGCAAGAGCCAAGGGAGCCACAGCTCCCACGGCGCAGGAGGTGCAGAAGCCGGAGCCAGCTCCCGTAGAGGAAAAGCCTAAGAAGAAAAGAGGGCGCAAGCCAAAGGCTGAAAAGGCTGCTTAGGCAGTCTTCCACTTCCGCACGGCTCGAAGGAGTCGGGCTTTCTTCTGTCGCTGCTGCAAGATCGTAACAATTCCGCACTTGCCTCCGCTCCATACTAAAGCCCTTTGTCCTTCGAGCCGTGCAGAGCAACGCTGCGGTTGGGTCTTTTCTTATACAGGCAAAGCCTGTTATCTTTGAAAACAAAAAGGTCATGCTGAAAATAAATTACACTCCTCCTTACTACGTCTTCACCTGCAACATCCCATCGGAGATTGAAATCTCTACTGATGCAGCTTCGGTATATGTCACAATCGCATGTGGTCCTGACACTATCTTTGAAACTACGCTTTACCCTTACAACAACATCGCCATGCTCTATGATGCTCGCTCCATCATCGAGGGGCACATGCTGGATAAGCAACGTGTCTTCGCCAACTTCGTCATCACGGCGGACACAAAGACTGAAGAGACGACCACGCCGGAGCGCCATTTCATTTACTCTCGTCTGAGCCTCGCCACAAATGCCATGGGCTTCGTACAGCTGTGCTTCCTCACCACACGCTCGATGTTCACCATTCCACGCAATTCGTTTCAGACTCTTTCGGCGTTTTACTTGCCTGATGTCACGCTGCAGGGCTACACCGAGTGCCTGGCTCTCTTCGATGGCGAGTCTACACCTCGCATGGTTCGCATCGAGGATGCTAAAGTGGACACCAAAAATACCACCTTGATACGTGACATTATAAGTCCTATTGCTATAGAAACCCGCATCGGCAGCAAGTGCCGACTGCTCCAATTCACCGTACATCGTGGCTTTCTTGCCAAGACGTTCTATGTCACTGACCGCACACCGAACCTCACGCTGCTCGTGCACAACGAGTTCAACTGCGATGAATACATACATCTCACTTGCGTCACCAAGAGCAAGCTCAATCTCGACCGTTCCACTGCCACCTCGCTCGGTATCACCACCTTCTATGATGACAAGTCAGCCTACGAGTATGACGTGGAATCCTCGATGCTTACCTTCGAGGAAGCCAAGCACTTCTCCCAGCTCCTCCTTTCTCGCTATGTCAACATCGTTGAGATAGGTGGTGCCCTGGCACCCATCACCATCACTGACATAAACAGTGAAATCTCCGATGCCGACAACGCCACGAACAGCATCAAGTTCAAGTACAAGTATAGCAGCCATCATCTCCCAATCAACATTGACTACGGCAACAACATCTTCGATGATCAATTCCACCGCACCTTCGATTAACGCCCATCACTATGCAATCCATTCACATCACCACCCTCCGCAAAATCCTATCCAGTCCCGAACCCATCGACATCCGTCTATGGACTCGCAGCGGTGAAATCCAATCCTGGCACCGCTGCATCTCCCTCAAATATGACTTCTACAAAGGCACAAGACGAATGAAGCTGCTGGACTCTAACGAAATCCGACAGCTTCGCGATGTGTGTATATTTGAGGTGAATGGGATTGAGGTGTATATGTAGTGTGTCACAAAAAGTATCTTTTTTTGTGACAAAGTCAACATTTGTGTTTGCATGGCTGATATTGTATATTTGGGGTTTTATAGAATATGTATCGGGCATTTTTTAGTTAAAAATTGATACTTTTCTAAGTCTTTTCTTTGTTTTGTCACAAAAAGTTGCTATTTTTGTGACGAAATTAAGGTTAGACATGGAAAGTATAGCTCATAAAATTGAAAACAGGATAAAGGGATTTGGTAGGGGAAAGATTTTCTTTGCCGATGACTTTCTTGATTTTGGCTCTTCTGATGCTATCCGACAGACTTTGCTTAGGCTTACAAAAAGCGGGTTAATTATTCGTGTGGCACAGGGCATTTACTGTTATCCCGAAATTGACGAAACTTTGGGATTGGGGGTGATTTATCCTACTGACATCCAAATTGCTGAAGCCTTGGCTGAACGCTCTCATTCAAAAATTGTCCCCACTGGCGACTATGCGCTGAATGTTCTTGGACTTTCTACACAGGTTCCGTTGAATAGTGTTTTCCTCACAAATGGAAAGTCGCGCAGAATATCAGTGTCAGGGAATAGATCTATCACATTTAAGAATACGGCTCCACGCAACTTGGCTTTTACGAACCGACTTGCCATGTTGGTTAATTCTGCTCTAAAGTCGATAAAGAACGTCAATGTTACTACTAAACAGACGGATCATATTTACTACTTATTGAGACAGGAGAAGAAAGAAGATGTGCTTGTCGACTTGAAACTGATGCCTGTATGGATTAGAAAAATTGTACAAAACGCTTATGAATAAATTCTTTGAACTTTCGTTTGACGACCAACGACATGTGCTTCAACAAGCATCTGCACGATGTGGGTTGCCTCCACAGGCTATAGAGAAGGACTTGTGGGTTTCTAATATTCTGCAAATCGTTTTCGACTTGCCTTTTGCCGATAAACTCATCTTCAAAGGTGGCACATCTTTGAGCAAGGTCTGGCATCTTATTGAGCGTTTCTCTGAAGACATTGATTTGGCTGTCGACCGCTCTTTGTTTGGGTTCGAGGGCGACTTGACGAAGAAGCAGATAAAGAAACTGCGCAAGGCTTCTTCGCTATTTGTCAAAGACACGTTTTGCCCGGCATTGCAGGAGGCTGTCGAGAAATATGGTTTGCAGGACTTTTGCAAAATCGAGTCTGAGCCAGACGGTGAGGGCGATAGCACATATCCAGAACCGAGAAAGATTTTCGTGAGGTATAAGAGTGCTTGGGCTGAGCCGTCTGAATACCTTTCGCCAATAGTGATGTTGGAGATTGGAGCAAGGTCTTTGCTGGAGCCAAACGAGCAAACACATATCAACAGTATGGTCGAGGGCGTGTTTCCTACCATACAGACAACTATTGTTGATAGCAAGGTGGCAACGGCTCTTGCAAGCAAGACTTTCCTTGAAAAGGTATTCCTCTTGCACGAGTTGTTTTCCGTAGAGGGACGTGGTGTCATTGCCGACCGCAAGTCAAGACATCTTTATGACCTCTCTCGTATGATGAACAAAGACTTTGCTTTGGCTGCCATAAAGGATGATGAACTGTGGGAATCCATTCGTCATCATCGCGAGATATTCACAAGCATTAGTGGTATGGACTACACCCCAGACATCCGTCGTCGCATCGTTCTCGTTCCTCGTGAGGATATACGCAGCGCATGGGAGGCTGACTATAAAAGTATGTGCTCTTCCATGATTTTCGGAGAGAAACCTTCTTTCATTGAACTCATTGAGAATATGAAAGTGCTTGAAGATAGATTCCACAGGTTTTGAAATGTGACAAGAAATGAAAAAATGCAATAATTCATGCAATATATTCAAAATCTACCGTTTATTTTAAGTAGTACAATTAAACGTAAAATGAAAAAGACTTTAAACCTTTTATTCCTGCTACTTGCAGTTTTTGCTGTTTCAAGTTGCAGCAGCGATGATGACGAGAAAAAAGATTCCGTCAAGGAGATAACAATATATGTTTCTTCTGAAACGGGTGAAAGTTACGGATTTAACTCTACCCCAGAGGAATGTATGCTTGTAAAGTTTGAAAATCCAAATGGTGAATGGGAACATCTTGGTCTATATCGTATCGAAGGTTTCACTTATGTAAAAGGGCATGAGTATGAATTGCGGGTAAAGATGACTACACTTGCCAATCCTCCAGCTGACGGCTATAGCCACAGATATTTGCTCGTCAAAATTGTTCAAGACAAACTCGTCAAAGAGACGGAAACTCCAACCGACAATAGTGTAAAGTCAGAAAGCGACATTGAGTATCAGGAGCTGTGCCCGTACAACAAATACGAGACAGAAGACAACTATATCGTAGATGGAGAAGGAAATATCTATAAAGGCAATGGGTGGCCAAAGCCTTCTTATGAACATAGCAGGATATACGTAGAAAATGTTTTGGATAAAGGCGATGACAACTGGGTCAAATTCAATAGCATCCCATATCAGGCGTATTGCTCATACGTCATTTCTCCGCTGACAGACAATATAAGAATGGTGTATAATGAGGACGGCGACCCGTTGTTTAAGGATGTAATACCGGAAAGCGAATTTGAGTATATTACAAAAAAATGAACTCAGGCGAGAAACTGCAGTATTTTCTCATCTTGGCCAATGTATACAAAAAAGGACTCCAGAAATTGAAATTTACAATTACGAAACAATGAAACGCTGTTTGTACGAATAATGTGCCATAACAAATAAGTGATTATGAAAAAGCGTTTCCTCTTACCAATCGCTTTTCTGATGGTTACGACATTATCTGCCCAGCCATTGGCTCCAAGCAGTTGTGCTGATGTCTGCCAAAAGGATGCACTTATAACTGTCGCAAGGAGTGTCGCCAATACCTTTGGTCCTGCATACGTTCCGTTTTTCAAAGGTGCTGAAATATCTGAAATGCGGATTTTCCAAAAGGACGACTATGGTGACAATCATCGAAAAATAAGAAAACAGTTTGGGAAAGCGTATTATGAAGTGGTTTTTACTTATGACAGCACAGCTGTCAGATTTGCATTTGACTATGCTGCCAAGGTCAGGATATGGAAAGATACTGGCGAACCATTGGATGTGATTTTTGGCAATGGCATGGGAAGAAACTTTCTCTTTAAAAGTTTCAGAAAACAAACAAGACAAAACAAAAAGAGAAAGAAAGCAACGGCACATTCGATAGAGCAAGTCCCTTTGCAAACAGAGAAGACACCTGAAAACATTTGGAAGATAAAAATCGAATGAAACTGCTGGATTAAGACAAATATCTACAGTTTTCAATGCGAATCCCTACTTACTGCCAAGCCATCTTTTCACATTCATTATGGCTCTGTTCTGTTCGCCTCCGGTGTGGTCTTTCACAATCTTTCTGCTATCTTCTTGCACAGCTTCATAAAGAACCAACAGATGAAAATTTGATGGCTCAATAAGTTGTTCCATGATAAGTGGTATTATCTGTTTCCCCATGGATTTCAAATAGTGGAACTCGGGTAACTTTGAATACGAATATGTATTTGAGCTCAAGAGCATTTCACGATTATGGGTTATTGCGTAATTCCATTTGTAAAGCAAAAAGGAGAAACATGTTTTTATGCTATCAGGGGCTTGTGCAGCCAGTTCCTTGACTTTGTGCTTTTCCTCCGTTGTCAATGTTGGCGTGTCAAATTTAGTAGATGTAGCCATCTCGTTCATACTATGATCTAACAAGTTCGGACTCGTTATCAAAAACCATTGATTGCTTTCCCAATATTGATACTCTCCTTGTTTTTGTTCTTCGCCCTCAAAAGTTACCTTGGCTTCTCCATTAAGGAATGGAGTGGCATAAGAAAAAACAGGTGGTATTACGATAACGCCACAAGTGTCGGCAAACCCCACTTTGCCATTTTTCCCAATAATTCTAAACAAGCCATCACTAACGCAGTCTGGACCATTGTCTATCTTATATACCTCAAACAACTCCTTTCCATGGTTGTCTATACCGATGATTTTACCTTTTCTATTACCTACAAAACCGATGGACGTGATAGTGTCTGTAAACGCTATTGTGTATTTCTTGCTCTTCACTATTGTTTTCCCATCAGAGTTTTTGTAACAGATGTGTTTCTCATTATCGCATTTATAAATAGATTGTGCGTCTACTCTCTGAAAGTGTATCAGAAATAGAAGAATGAGGGTTGTAAAAAGAGCGATTGAGAGAATAGGTGATATTATCTTTTTCATTTTGTCTAAAACTATTAGTTAATCATATATTAAACCCAGATGGTTTAATGGAATAACGTTATTTTAGAACTTTTCGTATAAACCACGATTGATTTTCACGCATTAAAGATTAGCCTTTTAATATAAAAGCATATAATTCCTAAGGAATTAAGAATTAGCCTTGTCTTTTCCCCACCTCCCAATCGCTCATATCTTTGCCCTAAAAAAGCAAGATATGAGCGATTTTTCATTTATCCCACCGACATCCGTTGTCACCATCCCCGGCACCCATGCCTCCGCAGCCTTCACCTCCAAGACATCTGAAGTCTTC